>JNSK01000003.1_pt1 | contig 113938 bp, 118 predicted proteins | sample 210681 | NCBI WGS metagenome assembly JNSK01 (sample SAMN02808684, study PRJNA238866) | freshwater metagenome | biome: fresh water; feature: freshwater reservoir; material: water; isolation source: water column of the freshwater reservoir Embalse de Amadorio in Spain | place: Spain: Valencia ...
ATGCGTTGGACGTTGATCTGATTCAACGCTGCGGGCAAGGCCGTCGACAGTGATATTGATGGATGCCATGGGGTAAGAGTACCTAAAGAGTTCTTGCTAGCTCACGCAATTTGAGGCACATCTGCTCGGAATCGCTATCGATTTCTATTGGGCGTGTATCTATTGAGGCTATCGGCAATGCAATTTTAAGAGAACTCATGGCTATTGCGCCTTCGCATGACATCAGATCGTTCTCTGAGATTTCGCGTACTAGAAAATCACACCTTTCGATCGCAAGCGCTCTGATGACGCCAGGCAGAATGCCAGATGTGATTGGTGGGGTAATCCATTGGCCAGCGATTCGCAAAGCAACATTTGACACCGCACCTTCAGTCACCCTTCCCAACTCGTCAACACAAATGAATTCATCAACGCCATGCTCTGTCGCCTTGGCCAAAAGATCAAGGTGGTGCGTATAGGGAAATACTTTGTGTTGGCGCTCTGAAGTAGACCCTGATGTGCGATATATCTCCACAACCAAGTGACTTGCCTTTGAGAGATAGGCCTCATGCGTTGCCACAAAATGATCTGATGAAAACGATAAACGTAAACGTCCAACAGGGTGTGGTTCGGCGCTGATTACATGTTCTATCGCATCGAGAATGTGATCCTCATCTGGCAAGGAAATTCCGAGATGACGCGCACTTAACAGCACTCGCCGCATATGACGCGAAAGTAATTGTGGGCGCGAGTCCTCTGTTCGCACAGTTTCAAAAATCCCCGAACCTAACGGCCAGCCATCAGCACCGAGATACTGTTCTGTCTCATCAGTAAGTGAGTGATCGACCCAAATCTTCACAGCGTTCCGCCCGCAATAGCGATTAAGGTTCGGGCCTTGAGTTGGGTCTCTTCCCATTCCAGTGCTGGTTCACTCCCCCAGGTAATTCCTGCGCCAGTGCCATAACGCAACCACTCATCCCCTGTTGTCCAGAATGTTCTGATCGCAACTGCTAACTCGGACCTATCTCCATGAATCCATCCAATAGCGCCACAGTAAGGCCCGCGTGGCGTTGGTTCATGTTCTGCAATAATCGAAAGAGCTGAACTCTTCGGAGCGCCACTAACTGATCCGGGCGGAATCGTTGCTGCAAGAATCTCACGCCACGTGACTCCTGCTCTGATCTCGGCTCGAACATCAGAAACCAAATGAGTAAGTCCAGGATGTTTTTCACGCCGGAACAATTCGCTCACATTGACGCTTCCATCAACTGCAATCTTGCTGATGTCATTACGCATCAGATCTACGATCATCAAATTCTCAGCCTTATCCTTCTCACCAAAATCATCCTGATCCCAGCGAATAGTGCCTTTGATGGGTGATGTCACAAGTTGGCTACCGTTGCGAGAAAGAAAACGTTCGGGTGAAGCGCTTGCAATTTCAAAGCCAGGAATTTTGAGATAGCTGGCAAACGGTGCTGGATTAGCACCTTGTATTCGCGAAAAGAGTCCAGCAAGTGAATGTTGCTTCTTATCAATCAGGTGCGAAAGTTCACGACAAGCATTGACTTGGTAAACCCCACCTCGCCCAATCTCTTCACGAATGGCATAAACGTAAGACAGGTAATCAAGCTCTTCCAGCGAACTTCTCCACGGCCTCTGCAATACGTTCCACTCTGATTTTGGAAAGGGAGATTCCTCTACCTTCTTAAACTGCGCAAAGTGATACTTACCCTCGAAGGTAGTAAGAACGGCCCAAAAGTTGCCATCGTCTAGTTCACTCGGATCGTCGCTGAACTTCTTCATCTTCGTGGCATGGCGATTACCCATCCAGAATTGAAAATCACGGCCGAACATGGGGTAAGGCTACGCAGGAAAGCCATCACTTTGGCGCAACGGCCCTGCCTGCGCTAGATTTGCCTCCGCAGGAAAATGCGGACGTAGCGCAGCTGGTAGCGCGGAACCTTGCCAAGGTTCAGGTCGCGGGTTCGAACCCCGTCGTCCGCTCGGAGAGTAGGTCGTTCATGACTGTGAACGGCTCTTCTTCATTTAAAGGATAAATCAGTTTCGTGGTGGAATGGCCGAGAGGCGAGGCAAGGGACTGCAAATCCCTCTACACGGGTTCAAATCCCGTTTCCACCTCCACGAAAATCTACCCCTGAAGTGAAAGGACGATAGCGATGACTGAAGATCAGTCGGTGCGTCCTTGGGGTCGTTATGAAGTTCTCTCAACTTCGTCGGCACATCAAGTTAAGAATATTTTTGTACTCCCAAGAAAGCGTCTCTCATATCAGCGTCATCAACACCGTGCCGAGCATTGGTTTGTCGTGACCGGAAGTGCTCGTGTGACTCTTGATGGAGCAACATTTGAAATCACTGCTGGCGCATCTGTAGATATCGCAATTGGTGCAGCCCACCGCATCGAAAACATTGGCGAGACAGAACTCGTCTTCACCGAAGTCCAAACCGGCACTTACTTCGGTGAAGACGATATTGAGCGTATAGAGGACGACTTCGGCCGTTCGTGAGCATAGATTTCATCGCAGAACTTCATATGGTTATACTTTCACGGTAGTAATCAAGCAGTAACCGTAAGGACGATTGGCTCAGCGGTAGAGCACCACATTGACATTGTGGGGGTCACTGGTTCGATCCCAGTATCGTCCACAATCTAATTTTCGGATTCAGAGCTCTCAATCAAATTCCTGTATTCGCGGATCAACGCGACTACTAATGATGTCACTTCCTAACATACCTATGAATGTGGCTACTCCAACCACAAAGATTCCCCCCATTAAGCGATTGAGATCGAAATTATAGAGAGAGTCCAACAGAAAAATTCCTAATCCTTGCCAGCCAAAAACTAATTCTATAATTATGACAGAATTCATTAAGTATAAATAATTCGGAACGAAAGTGTTGATCAATTAGAGATAACAATTTCTAAAGACATGTCTAACTAGAACTTCAATCGGACTGATTCCCTTGGATTTGGCCAATCGAACATAGTCAGAATCAAGAGCCTCAATCGCTGCATTCTTCGTTACCTGATAATAGATAGCCACGGTTGTAAAAGTAATAGCAAAAACTGGTAAAATTAGATGCAACATCCGATCAAGCTGAAGTATCCAGAACTCAGGTGGTTCAAACCATACGGATTCATATCCAAAACTAGGAAAAGGCCTCCCCCCGATCTCCTCTTTTCTCAGATAATCTGGGAAAGTAAGAAAGAGTTTTTGTAAAAATAAAGTAGCAAACCATGCGATACCAAATCGAAATCCAAACCATATTCGCTTGGGTAATCCAAGACCAAAAAATCCCCAAAAAACATCCAGCCAGCAACCGAGGCAACTCCTACACCAAGCAAAATTCCATAGTTCGAATCTGTCGGAAGCAGAACTCCAACTATGCTCATCAATGGCAGGGCGATAATGAGTGAGAAAGCGAATCTGCGCCTGGCACCCTTATCTTGAAATGAGTAGAGTGAGAGAAAAGAGAAAATGGCGCTCAATAGGAAGAGCCCACTCCCAACTAGTAGGGCAAATATTTGGGAGAAATTGAGTAATAAATTAGTACGATCATTTGCGAAGATCACAATGTATTGTTTTGCAAGGTGACCTACCCAAAAAACCGGTGTCACATATCCTATAAATGAAAATAAACTGATGATCGGTTCTCTAAATCCGAATCGTCTCATGGCGACGATCACACCCAAAACTGCGCCACAGAATAATGAGAGAGCTATAGAAGTACTTACCAGAAGGAAAGTAGGGGCAACGTTTGTCCATAACCCTTCAGATACTGGCCTACCATTTAAGGCAGTCCCGAGACTGAAGTCGCCCGAAAATATTGATTTTATTACATCGCCATACCATCCTAGAAATCTTTCAGGTATGGATTCGTTTAATCTCAACCTACGTGTTGCGTTTAAAAGTAGATATTCCACGTTAGGCGCTCGAGATAATCGAATCTCTGCCAACGGATCCCCAAAACTGGCAGCTAAAGCGTAAATAACTCCGAAGGAACCAGAAAGTACAAAAAGAGATATGAGTGTGCGCTTTAATAGAAAGAACAACAATCTTTCACCTCTCAGTATCTATATACACCTAAAATCCATCGCCTCCCAGCAATCCTAGGTTGATTGACCGAATTGTGTAAGTATCAGAAAAGGTAAGTATTCTCTTTGAAAACGCTTAGCAAAGAGTGGGCTCGGGTAAAATTCAGGTAAAACATTCTCCAATTTTCGGCGAGAGGCGTCCTCCTTATAGACCGAATAAATGGTTTTAACCTTTGCCATTTTCTATAAACACCTAGTTCATTTTGTGGAAATCTAAAGTATGCCTCTGACAAAAGTGGCTAAACACACATACTTGTTGAAAAATGGACAATTTGGGATCGAATTCTAGAAAATGTCTACCCAATCGTGTAACATCTGAACCAGGTAGGAATTTCTACTATATGGATATGCAAATCAAACATATCCACGAGTCGATCCCAGTATCGTCCACTCTCAGGATCAGCCAATGTTTTGACAGGCAATTAATTGTTTATGACAACCTCAATTAAAGCTTGTATGTATCCGATTGCATGCGCTCGCCCTCGGTGGCCATAAGAACTATCTCCTGTGAGTGTTGGCGTGTGATCATCCAAGATAGAACCCGTGTAACCGTGCTTGTGTAGAGCCTTGATTACCTCGTATGGCTTGTAATTGCCTTCGCCTAAGAAGCATTCTTTGAATAAAGGGAACTTTCCTTCAACATCTCGTAAGTGGATATAGGCAATCTTATTCTTTGGAGCGAACCGATTTACTGCATCCATCACTGAATTCTCACCATCCATCTCAGAGACTGTTCCTAAACAGAGCTCTAACTTTAGATTTGGAGAATCAACAATGTTTACGGCACGTTCCAAGTTATCGACGCTCGTCAAGATACGTGCGATTCCATGGAGTTCCTCTGCAGGTGGATCATCAGGATGGAAGCAAAGGACTACTCCTGACTCTTCACAGGTCTCAATAATGCCCTTTACGAAATACTCAAAGTTTGACCACATCTGCTCGACGGTTAGTGATTCAACCCCTAGTTTTACAAATGAACCACGGGTAAAAGTGTCTTTTAGATTTACATCGCGCTCATCTCGGCGCGCGACCCAAATTTCTGAATCTCTGGATCGGTCCATGACAATTGAATGATCATAAACAGAGACATACGAACCACCTCGACCGTAGTGACCCATAGCGGTACGCCAGACAATTTGCGGCATCCAATGCATTCCGAGAATTGGTACCCCGGCTTCGCCCATTGCTCTGACGGTGCTTTTCATATTCTCTAATTGCTCTTCGCGTCCTGGTAGTCCAAGCATCAACTTGTCATAAAAGTGATTTGGGACATTCTCAAAAGATTCGACTTTCACACCCGCGGCATGTACTGGTTCTAAAAATTCTTTTATATCGACCGCATCCCATTTAACGTCACCTTTAATATCAGGAGTCTGGAATGAAGCTCCTTCGCACCCTAACTGCAATGCGAAATCTAAATACTCTTTATCATTTCCTGGGTGTTGGCCCACCGCAACACGCATCTTTGGACTTGGCATACTTACTCCCCTGGATTATGAATACCCTTAAATAGTAGTCCTGGAAATCGTGCAATAGAAGTATCTGATTCTGTGGTCGTGAGGGGGTTGTAACGAGTATCTTTATTGCATGGCTAAGCGAGTGGGCGTTGCGAGCATCATTCAGGAGACAAATACTTTCGCCGCCAATCGCACCACAATGCAGGATTTCGAGATCCAGGGAATTTGGCTTGGCGCTGATGTTGATTCGAAGTCTCAAGGAATGAACATCGAAGTTGCAGGGAGTCTGGAACGACTTCGCACTCATGGATTTGAAGCGATTCCACTAATGCGGGCTTGGGCCATGTCAGGTGGGATATTTCTTGATAACGAGTTGGCCAAAATGAAAGCGTTGCTAAAGCAGGAAATTGCGGCGGCTGGCAAATTAGATGGACTCATCCTTAACCTCCATGGTGCGCTAGTTAATGAAACCGATGACCACACTGATGCTCAAATCGCTGAATTTGCCCGAGAGATTCTTGGAACAGATACACCGATTGTGATCACTCACGATCTTCATGCAAATCCATCCCGTCGCATCGTTGCCTCCTCTAGCGCACTCATTGGATTTAGAACATATCCTCATATTGATCAAGGTGATACGGGACGGCGCGCTGCAGACCTCATGAATGAATTGCTTTCAAATAATCGTGCCTTAGGAACAGTCCTGAAGAAAATAAATATGATTATTCCAGCCGAATCCATGGGAACTAACGATCAACCTATGATCCGGATTCGCAAATTGGCCGATTCTCTCATCGATGATCAAATCCTGGATATTTCACTTTTTCCAGTGCAGCCCTGGATCGATGTCAGTGAGGTCGGTTTTGGAATAACTGTGGTGCATGCGGGCAGCATAGAACGCGCGAATGAATGTGCAGAGGTTATCCGAAACGCACTTTGGGATATCTATGAAGAGTTTCAAGCGAAGCTTTATTCAGTTGAAGATGCCATCAATGAGGCTATCAAGGGTTATCGAGGAAAGATGCAGTTAATTGCCCAATCCTCTGATGCACCAACTGGTGGCTCAACCGGAGATGATTCCCGCGTCGTTGCAGCCCTTGTCAATTATGAAAACGATATCCCGAGTGCTTGCACTGTCGTCGATGCACATGCAGTTGATCAGGCTTTTTCACATCCACTCGGCGATAGTCTCTTTCTCCCGCTGGGATTTACAATCGATTCACGGTGGGGTTCTCCCGTAAATATCCATGCAAAACTTATTAACAAAGGGGAGGCACCCGTTGTGCTTACTGGCCCGGTAATGACTGGCCAAGTAGTTTCAATAGGTCGTTGGGTTGTGCTGGAGAGTGCCAATAAAGTGAAAATCCTCGTTTCAGAGAGTGGAACAACAACTTTTGATCCTGCTGGATATGAGGTAGCAGGAATCGATTTAAATGAGTGCGTAATTGTTCACGTTCGCTCACCGCTGCTATTTAAGTCTGGATTCACCGGACGCTATGATCAAGCTTTCGCACTCGATCTCGATGGACCTACTACTCCAAATTTTAAGAAGCTGAAGTTTTCGAAAGTTCCACGCCCAATGATCGGTCTAGATGAATTTAGCGGAGAACTCGTAGAGGTCAGCAGTGACTAAAGGCACTCTCGGTTGCTGCCACTAAAGATTTTATAGAACTCCAAATTTTGCAAACGCTTCCGATGGTGGCATGCCTTCTCGGACCGCCTTTCGAAAGTTCGATTCACCAGAGTTTTTTTCAATTACCATCTCAATAACTTTATCGATTGCGGCGGCCGGAACGATCGTTACTCCATCGATATCGCCAACAATTAGGTCATTGGGATGAATAGACACTCCATCAATGACGCCTGGGACGTTATGCGCAACTACCTCATAGCGGCCATTGATATTTACAGGTAGCGAACCTGTCCCAAACATCTTAAACCCCAAAGCGCGAGTGCGCGTGAGATCGCGTGATGGGCCATCACCTAAAAAACCCGCAACACCTTTAAAATTGCAAGCGGTGGAGAGTAACTCTCCCCAAAGTGCTGCTCTGCCAGTTCGGCCCGTAGGGGCTACGTAAACCTGATCCTTTTGAATTGCATCAATTGTTTCGAGTAGCCCGACATATGGGACCTCTGGAAATGAATTCACTTCTGCTAACTGAACCGGAAAGGCATATCCCAACATGACTCCTTCTCCTGAGATCATGTTTATATCTTCACCAAGGACTTGCTTCCCATACCCCAACTCATCAAGACAGTCGGCTGCTAGCGCAGAGGTAAAAATAGTTCTTAGATTTGAGAGATCCTGTGACATTACTTTTCTTTTCCTAATTTAAACCCGTCCATCTCAGGAGCCTACATCACTTCATAAAGTTGAGTCCATCAACATCGACGTTATCGAGCGTTATGTACCTGTTTCCAGGTTGCGCGTGCAGCCTCTAAATCACCCTCAGCATAAATTGTGGTTAAAAATTGGTCGAAGGATTCACCACCATCTTGTAGGTGTACGACTAAATGGTTCTTGCTTTTTACGAAATCTGAAATATTCGAATGGATGGTTTCGACGTAGAACTTTGCTACCTCTGCCTCTTCATCCGGAGTCCAATCCCCCGGCTTCATCAAAATTCCATGTGAGAAAGCGTTCATGATCGAAGCCCGATAGTTGCTGTTTCGCAGACGGTGAAGAAAGCTATCGGCGGTATCTTGAAGATCTCGCTTCAGGTGGATGTAGAGAACATCATCTCCAGAAAAGCGTTGGGACATTTCACCGAAGAACCAGCAGAGTCGGTTGTCAGCCTCAATATGAAAATCTGGATAATTAAATCGTTCATTGCCTAATCGGGCCGCCCGCGATTCGTGGGCTGAGGTGTAGTTCGTAAGATGCGATGTAGCCTCAACTATCGATTTTGAACCAGAACGGCCTGGGCTCAGTACAAAGATGTTTTTATATCGCACGCTTCTAGTGTAACCAAGGCATGATCAATCAATGGGGATTAGTAATCCCATTTAAAATCAATGCCTGTCAGAGCCCGAACCTTTGCAGCCTCATCCTTGTAGAGGGTTGCAAGGAATTGGCTTTCGGTGCGAGCCATCGGCGGAATATCACCTGGTTTGAGAAACTTCTTTAAGATCTTTGACTTCTGATCATAGGTGAGGAGTCTTGTGCGATGGATATAGCGACTCACTTTAGGAAGCCTACTTACGCGAGCCACATTTCTCTTTGGAAATTTGAGCGCACCAGATTTTGTGATGAAGTCAATGTCGAGACCAAGGAATGAAATCGACTTTGATAGTTCGCTTACGGGAGAGTTAAGCAATTCATCGAAGTCAAGCAGAAGCAGTTGTTCTCTGGGAAAAAACTCTAGGTATCGCGCGATGTGCTGCGAATAGAACCCTGGCGTGACAAGATCTCCATAAGGTTTACCATGGTTCTCACGGTAGCTCTGAATTGAATCCGTGAAGGTAGTACTGGGATCTATCGCCCCTACACGTCTCCCATGCCAATAAGCAGAGTATGCGCGGTCGGCAGGGTTCCTTAAAATCGCAATCAACTTAACTTCAGGGAAGTGCCTATGAATGCGAGCTGGCGCTTCATAACTTCCTAAATAGCTTGGGGACTTCTCTCCGATCATTTGTCCACTCTGCGACTGAGCAAAGTTATCCAAGTATGAATCAATTCCGAAACCGTCGTTGTACTGCCCCTCACGATTCCAGAAGTGATGCTCACTCTTTGACATAAACACATTTTTGGGGACTGACTCAAGGAATGCCCGCAGACTCGTCGTCCCAGCCTTCTGTGCACCAATAATGAGAAAATCAAGTGAAGTCACTCGATGAAAGTAGTGCACGCCGAGGAATTCGATTGGCTTTAGATAGATTTTTTGGTTGTGGATACTCTGTGAATTAACGAGCGTTATTTACCAAATATTTTTCTATTCTGCAAAGACTCTCAGTTAAATACTCCGGAATGAGTGCACGATGTTCAGCGTTAGAAGTTTCGTATAAATAATTCAACAAAATAATGCGACGCTGTAACAAGAGCATATCTAGATCGCTTTGACTGTGATCTGGAAGAGGTGCAACGGATGAGTACCCTTCCTTAAGCGCCGCATCTTGTTCTGGGGTATCTAGATAATAAATGGCTGTAGCCAGATCCTGTAAAGGTAGACCGATGCCACAATCATCAAAGTCGAGGACAGAAAGCTTGCCGTCATTCCACATCACATTCCAACCGTGTAGATCAGCATGAATTATCTGTGGCTTTTGTGAGGCAAACAATTTTTTCGTTTCAGAGGCAATCGCATCTAGCCCCCGTGCAATCAAAGCCTTCGCTTGTAGATCCAGCACGCTTTTCTCTCCGAGAAGAAAATCTTCTGTCTCCCACATTGGATCCGATAGCAAAGGCAACTTTGAACCTGTCGGAAGTTCGAAGTTCTCCGAGGATTTATGTAGCGTTGCCATTGCAGCACCTAAGGCTCGTAGCTGCTCGATACTTGGTTCATCGCCTAGTTCTTCGCCGTCGAGCCAGGAGTACAGAACGCAATGTAACGTGCGTTGGGATGGTTCGTGGAAGATTGAAGTATGAAAATCACCTTCCTTATTTGCTATCGGGGCCGGAACATTTACTTGCCCATCACGAGCAAGATAGTTGACCCACGCGATTTCAGCAGCCAAGTTATCTGGTGTTCGAGGAGAGTTGATATTGACTCGTAAAGCAAATAACTGGCCATCGGTTTGTACTTTAAGTGTGGCGTTATATTCGAAGTTGATTAAAACGGCGGACTGAACATCGATCGCATAACGATTGAGAATCTCCGAGGAAAATGCCTCAATCTGCTTGATCTGTTCTTCTTCTGGAAGATTAAAAAATGATGTTGTCACAAGAACTTACTTTCCCAGTCGAGGGGCAATGACTGCCGTCCCCTTTTCGTGGGCAAGAATCTTCATTGTGTGACCAGGAAGTGAGGCAAGAATGTCCTCTGCCAATTTGCGCTCTTCGTCGCGGAAAACATCATCGAGAACGATTGTCGCCTTCGGTGAGAGTAAGGGAATGAGATGTTCGAGAGCTGGATATCTGGCATCGGGATTAGTCGAACTCGGTGGGCCGTCAATGACGAGCAGGTCGATCTTTGCCAATTCTTTGAAAGTTGATTTGGCATACCACTTGTAACCTTGCGGGTATGTTTCCAAGTCGTGAATCCGAATATCAACCCCACGAACCCCATGGCTTGCCAGCATTTCTTTTGTTTGAGTCCCGAAATCAACGGAGTGATCAAGGCTAATAATTTTCTTCGCACCAGATTTAGCAAGTACAAGTGTTGACGTACCTGAACCAAGTTCGACGGCCAACCTTGGGCGAACTTTTTGGGTGATGTGAAAGAGCGCCAAGAGGAAATCAGGAGAGGCAGCCCAGCCGCGCGATGCCGGAAGAGGTGCCTTCAATTTCAGGGTAGGAAGTAGCTGCTCTAACGCCTCAACTTGGTGGTAGGCGTGGCCAATCTCCTCTTTGATCCGCGAGGTCTGGCCCGATAACTCTCTGGATACGCGATCAGCGTTGCGATTGATCTTGCGATGAAGGGCTCGCAGGCTACGGACCAGATAGGCAAGTACGAGAAGGCCAACACCCGCTGCAATCCATGCTAATTCCATGCCCATACCCTCAGCCTATCTGGCAATCCCCTTCAAACCAGTCAAGCAGCCCTATTTTGTCCACGACCAGTCATGACAATTCTGACCAAAAATAATGATATGAATCCTCAAAATCCCAGTGTTTTTTCTGACATGGACTTTTTGTTTTGTTACCCTGAAATTACACAAAAGTGTTTGGAGAGTGTGATTAGCCAAGAAATCCCTCCTGGGTGGTATCCCGATCCGGACGGTAAACCTGCCGACCGGTATTGGAATGGTTCAGATTGGACTTCAGATACTCGCCCACATGTAGCAAAACCTTTCTATTCGAACCCTACGCCGCCGAAGAAATCTGGTGTGGATTCAAATGAGATTGCGCTGATGGTGGGCATCATGGTTCTGCTTGTAATCGTTGCCTTCGGCTACGAATACTGACGCTCGACAACACTACAAACTATAAGGGAGATAGTTCATGGAAATATTAATTCTCGCGGTATGGGTCGCTTGCGCTGCTATCTGTTACAGCCAAGCAAAGAAGAAGAATCTCAATGTAGCTCTTTGGACAATCCTTGGACTCCTTTTCGGTGTCTTCGCGGTTATTGGCGCATTGGTAGTTTCACCAAAAGCATAGTTATTTAAAGATCAGCCCCGCCATCCTCGGATGGTGGGGCTGATTTATTTTGGAATAAGATTCTCGCGTGAGAGAAATTTCGGTGGCGATGGTGTGTTTAGGAAATATCTGCCGCTCCCCCATGGCTGCCGCCGTTCTCGTAGGAAAATCTCGGAATCTCACATCACCTCGGGTACATGTTTCTAGTTCAGGCACGAGCAGCTGGAATGTAGGACAAGGTCCGCATCCCACCTCCAAGCTCGTGTGGGAGAAGGCTGGTTATCGTCATAGCCATACCGCTTCTCAATTTAAAGTAAACGATTATTTCGTTCATGACTACATACTTGTTATGGACACCAACAATTTCGAAAATGTTCTTTCGCTATCACCCAGCCAAGAAGATGCGGCCAAAGTTTTTTACCTTCGTAGCTTTGATAAAGCGCTAGCAAATATCGATCCGCTATCCAATGACTATTTCAAGCTGGAAGTTCCAGATCCTTACAACCAACCAGAAGAGTCCTACGAAAAAGTTTTAGCGATGATTGAATCTGCGGTGGACGGGTTTCTAGAAAGAGTTATTCAAGACCACGGCGCTTGAGCAAAGGTGTTATCGATGCCTCGCGCCCGCGGAAATTCTTAAACATAGTCATGGAATCAATCGATCCACCACGGCTCAGTAATTGCGCTCTGAAATGGTCACCGTTGCTTCGAGTGAGTCCACCATGTTCCTTAAACCAATCGACAGATTCAGCATCGAGAACTTCGCTCCAGATGTAGCCGTAATAGCCAGCTGAATATCCACCGCCAAAGATGTGAGAGAAATAGGTGCTGCGGTATCGAGTAGGTACAGCGTGATAGTCAAGGCCGTAATCCTTGATCGCCGCAGATTCGAATGCAACGACATCGTCTACAGATTGCCCATCCTCAAGTGAGTGCCAAGCTAGGTCCAGAATCGCAGCGGCAAGATAACTTGTTGTTGCGTGACCTTCATTAAATGTTGATGCGCCCTTAAGGCGGTCGATAAGTTCTTGCGGCAACTTCTCGCCTGTTTGATGATGAATTGCATAGTTTGAGACAACCTCTGGCCAAAGAATCCACATCTCATTGACCTGTGATGGGAACTCAACAAAGTCTCTCTGCACACTGGTGCCAGAAACTTTTGGATATGTGACACTTGACAGGAGTCCGTGAAGAGCGTGTCCAAATTCATGGAACAAGGTGACGATCTCATCATAGGTAAGAAGAGTCGGCTCACCATTTGCTGGTTTAGGAATATTGAGATTGTTTACGACAACCGGTAACTGACCCAAGAGAAAGTTCTGATCGACCAAATTGTTCATCCAGGCTCCACCGCGCTTTGAATCGCGTGTGTAGAAATCACCAATAAAGAGCCCCAGCTTGCTGCCATCTTCATTGAAAACTTCAAAGGCACGCGCCTCATCGTGATAGGTAACCAGGTCACTGCGTTCTTTAAATGAGATCCCAAAGAGCTTATTGGCCGCAAAGAAAACTCCGTCGCGTAACACTCGCTCTAATTCAAAGTATGGGCGTAGAGCACTTGAATCAATATCGTGCTTGGCCTTTCGAACTTTCTCGGTGTAAAAATCCCAATCCCAGCTAGCAATCTCAAAGTCTTCACCTGAGTCTTTGATCATCGCTTGAATTTCAGATCCCTCACTTCGCGCGTTTCTTACTGCGGCAGGTGCGATCTTTCGAAGCATGGTGTGGACGTTCTCAACGCTACCCGCAGTCTGCTCGGAGATAACGTAATCCGCGTGAGACTTCTTGCCGAAAAGTTTTGCTCTAGTGGCGCGAAGTTTCGCCATTTCAACAATGATCTTCTTGGTATCAAATCCGTTATCTTGGTTGCCACGCAAAAGTGAGGCCTTCATGATGCGCTCACGGGTTGCGCGCACTTCAAGGCTTTTGAGAAGAGGATTTCCGCTGAAATTGACCATCCCCAGCAGGTACTTACCTTCAAGGCCACGCGCGGAGGCGGCATCGGCTGCTGCCTGAATCTCGCCTTCAGTTAGGCCTTTGAGCTCATCGCGTGAATCCAGAATCAATGCGCTCTCATTTGTATCGGCTAAGAGGTTCTTGGAAAACTGAGTTTCAAGAAAAGAGAGTCGTTCATTAATTTTTGTCAGTTCATCGCGCTGAGACTGAGTCAAATGTGCACCAGCAAAGAGGAAATCTCGATAGTACTTATCGAGTAGCCACGCATCCTCTGTCGATAGTGCAAGCGCTTCCTTCTTACCGTGCAATTCTTTGATGCGATCAAAGAGAGCTGGATTGAGTGTGATTGCATCCTGGTGGGACGAAAGCTTTGGCGCAATCTCTTCTTCGATTGCATCTAGAGAATCACTCGTGTCGCTTGAAGATTTATTGTAAAAAACAAGCAGTGTCCGAGTAAGGATCTGTCCACTTTTTTCCAGTGCGACAATCGTGTTCTCAAAGGTGGGTTCCCCGGAAGCAATGATCGCCTCTACTTCTTGTAATTGCTTTTTTGTACCTTCATAGAAGGCTTCGAGGTAATGACTTTCTTCAAGATGAGCAAAATCTGGAAGTTCGTATTCCAGGGTGCTGCGTTCAAAGAAGATGTTTTTTGCCATGAGAGCCCACCACTATGCCCGTGGGTTGGGACTTACATTCAACTTTGGATCACGTTCGGGAAGAGTACCTAAAGCAGCATCGATCGCCTTCATTACTGTATCGTCGAGCTTTACTCCAGAAGCCTTAACATTCTCTTTCACTTGAGATGGTTTAGTTGCTCCCATAATTGCTGATGAAACATTGTCATTCTGCAGCACCCAGGCAATCGCGAGCTGAGACATCGTTAGACCAACAGAATCTGCGACAGGAACGAGCTTTTGTACCGCTTCCAATACATCTTCGCGCATCCAGCGTGAGATCATTCCCGCGCCACTCTTCTTATCCGTTGCACGAGATCCTGCAGGTGCTTTCTTGCCTGGCTTGTACTTTCCAGTCAGCACGCCCTGTGCGATTGGTGACCAGACGATCTGTCCGATTCCTTCCTTGCGAGAGAGGGGCACAATCTCTGCTTCAATCACCCGCCACAGCGCCGAATATTGAGGCTGGCTAGAGACAAAACGAGAGTATCCGCGTGCGTCCTGAATTTTCAGCGCTGATGACACTTGCTCGGCTGTCCACTCTGAGAATCCAATGTAGTTGACCTTGCCTTGACGAATGAGATCTTCAAATGCTTGAAGAGATTCCTCGAGAGGGGTCTCGAAATCAAAGCGATGCATTTGGTAGAGATCGATATGATCAACATTGAGTCGCTTGAGTGAAGCGTGAGCGGACTCCATGATGTGTTTACGAGAAAGTCCTCTATCGTTCTTACCGGTTCCGGTTGGCCAATAGACCTTGGTGAATAACTCATATGACTCGCGGCGAATACCTTTGAGCGCCTTTCCAAGAACAGTCTCTGCGCGAGTTCCCGCGTAGACATCGGCTGTATCAAATGTCGTAATCCCCAGATCGAAGGCGGTCTTTACGCATTTAATTGCCGCATCTTGTTCGACCTGTGAACCATGGGTGATCCAGTTGCCGTAAGAGATTTCAGAGACATACAGTCCAGTACTACCAAGACGTCTATATTCCATGCCAGAGACACTACGCCATTCCAGATGTAAAGGTAAAGAGCGGTGAGATAGAATTTGACCATCATGGGAAGAAATAGCCTGCACAGTAAGAATAAACTCTCGTGGCGTTAAATTTGCGTCGTAAGTTTGATTCGGTGTGGAAGCACCTTCCCCATCCTCTTCGTTGGGCGATAGTCGCCGCAGTCGGATCCACAATCTCACTACTCGGACTAGTTTTCCTCTTCATTCCTGGGCCAGGTCTCCCCCTCATTGTTCTCGGGGTCGCGATATTGGCCACTGAATTTGCTTGGGCCGAGGTTGTCTTTGCCAGAATTAAAAAAGAGAGCGATAAATTCACTGCGCAGGCTAAGAAAGTGATCAGAAGAAAGAAGAAGTAGTTTCTGTCAGCAGGTGACCATAGGCTTAGCCCATGAGTCAACGAAAATCTGCTGAAGATAGAGATCTCTCAGCCGTCACATTCGTTGTGCTTGATCTAGAAACATCGGGCGCTTCGCCCCAATCAGGAAGTGCAATCACTGAAATTGGTGCAGTAAAAGTCTGTGGTGGCGAAGTGATCGGCACCTTTGAAACATTTATCAATCCCGGAACACCGATTTCACATTTCATCACCGAGCTCACCGGAATTACCGATGAGATGCTTGCTGACGCACCATCGATCCAAGCAATCCTGCCGTTACTTCTTGATTTCATGGGTAACCCACACGAAACAATCTTTGTAGCGCATAACGCTGCCTTTGATCTCTCTTTTTTAAAGGCCGCATCTGAACTTCATGGATATCCTTGGCCTGACTTTCGGGTAATCGATACTGTAAAGGCAGCGCGTTTTGTGCTTACCAAAGACGATGTGGCCAACTATCAACTGGGAACCCTGGCACAGTATTTCCGCACTACCGTCGCACCTAATCACAGGGCGCTTGATGATGCGCGGGCCACTGTCGATGTTCTCCATGGAGTGATCGAGCGCATGGGAAGCTTTGGGATATTTACTATTAACGAAATGCTCACCGCTGGTAGCAAGAGACCAAGTAAACGAACGCTGGCTAAGCAAGCGATTGTGAGAGATCAACCCAATCTTTAAGCAGTCTCGCAGTTGCCCCAGTGTCAAGAGCCGTACGAGCCTTATCTAAGCCCTTTTGTAATCGCACTTGAATTGCCAATTCACTCTCTCCATCAAAAGCTGCAATTGCAGCAGCGGCATTAAGGAGAACCGCATCTCTTGGAGCTCCATGTTCACCGCCGAAAATTGCCATTGTAATTCGTGCGTTTTCTGTGGCATCACCACCTACTAGATCAGTAATTGGAGCACGCTGAATTCCAAAATCTAAAGGATCTACACGGTCGCTATGTATTTCACCTGAGCCGATAGATAGCACTGACGTCGTTGTAGAAAGCGTTATTTCATCAAGACCATCATCACCACGGAAAACAAATCCATCGACACCACGAGCCGCGAGAACTTGAGCCATCACAAGGTGCATTCGATCATCGGCAACGCCAATGGCTGCTGCCTGAGGTTTGGCTGGATTTGCCAGCGGTCCGAGAATATTAAAAACGGTGGGAAGCCCTAACTCTTTACGTGCAGGGGCGGCAAAACGCATTGCAGGATGGAAGATTGGAGCAAAGCAGAAGCCGATTCCTAGATTCTTGACGCACTGTGCAACTGCTGCACCGTCGAGTGTGATGGCAACGCCCAAAGCTTCGAGGAGATCTCCGGATCCGCTCTTACTGGATGCGGCACGATTGCCGTGCTTTACAACTCGAGCACCAGCGGAAGCGGCAATAATTGCGGCGGTTGTTGAGATATTAATTGTATGTGCGCCATCGCCACCTGTGCCTACGGTGTCGACCGCGCGTTCAGTAATGCTTATCGGTGCGCTGTGGCGGTACATCTCATCTACAAGAGCAGTGACCTCTTCGGCGCTCTCGCCTTTACTTTTAAGGGCTAAGAGAAATTCTTTAATTGCATCAACTTCTGCCCGACCTTCAAGAATCGTCTGCATCATGATCGAAATCTCGGCAGGGCTCAGGTCAAGTCCGGTTTGAAGCCGGAGCACACTCTCTTCCCAAGTCATCGCATTAAATAATTAGGCTTTAACGCGTGCGATTGATGCTCTCAATAAATCCGCAACGGTCTCGGCTAAGGTGAAGGGATCGATGGGATGCAAAACATTCGCCTCTGCGCGAGACCACGTTGCTAGCCACGCATCTTCTTTACGTGCTGTGATCACCAAAACTGGCGGGCAGTTAAAGACTTCATCTTTAAGTTGTCGAGCAATACCCATTCCACCCTCTGGGGCGGCCTCACCATCGAGAATGAAGAGATCAATATCTAGCTCTCCCTTACGCGCCTGTCCATCGACATAAAGTCGAAGGGCCGGTCCTGTCGCAAATTCGGTGATCGCGTGAGGTGCCAGATCTGGAGCAACGCGAGAACCCAGAGCGGCGACAATATGGGCCCTGACTGTCATGTCATCGGAGTACACGAGGATTCTCAGTTGCTTCTGTGATGCATCCATGGCCCCAGTCTACCTCGTGACCCGCCTTCAATCATGGTGACCCGTTTCACCCTTTTCACGGCCAAATAAGAGGCTTTAAAGCACCAGTAAAGAGGTCAAAGCATCCGTTTTCGGGAATAATCAGCGCATGACCTCAACCGATTCGATGCATAGAATCACCAAGCCTAATGTTGTGGCAGTCGGAACAATCGTCTGGCTCTCAAGTGAATTGATGTTCTTTGCAGCGCTCTTTGCAATGTACTTCACTACGCGCGGTGTGCAGGGGCCAGCAATCTGGGGCGAGTCAACTGCGCTGCTGAGCATTCCTTTTGCGGCAGTGAATACAACAATTCTTGTTCTCTCTTCAGTGACGTGTCAGTTTGGTGTCTTCGCTGCTGAGCGCTTCCAAAGTAAGCGTCGAGGTTCGCTCTTACAGATCAATTTGTGGGGCATGCGCGAGTGGTTTGCTCTGACCTTCCTCATGGGCGCATTCTTTATCGCAGGTCAAATCTATGAATATGCAGTTCTTGTTTCTGAGGGATTGACACTCTCATCAAATGCCTATGGTTCGATTTTCTATCTTGCTACAGGCTTCCATGGTCTTCACGTGACCGGCGGCTTGATTGCGTTCCTCATCGTTTTGGTGCGAGTGGCTAAAGCTCGCCGATTCACACATCAGCAAGCGACCACAGCAATTGTGGTGTCGTACTACTGGCACTTCGTTGATGTTGTTTGGATTGCTCTCTTCGCTGCGATTTATCTCATTAAGTAGGGTGGAAATATTATGAAGAAACTGTCTAAGTACCGTCGCCATAGAGCAGTTGCTCCCCTCCTTTTGATCTTCGCACTATTGGGAATTGGAACAACTTTTCAGGTAGCTGGTGCAACCACGACTCAAGTCATGACTGCAGAAGAGCGCACCAAGGCTATCGCTGAAGGTAAAGAGATTTTTCTTAAGGGATGCTCGTCATGTCACGGACTTAATGCCGAGGGAAGTTCCATCTCCCCTTCCCTTATTGGTGTCGGTGCGGCCTCTGTTGATTTTCAGGTAGCGACAGGAAGAATGCCAATGGCCGATATGAGCCAGCAAGCAATGCGCAAAGCTCCTGTCTATAACGATGAAGAGGTTGCCGCACTCGCTGCATATATCGCTTCACTCGCGCCCGGTCCTGAAATTCCTACCGATGAAATGCTCAACTACGAACGTGATGGATCAATTGCAGAAGGTGGCGAACTCTTTAGAACTAACTGCGCGATGTGCCATAACTTCGCAGGACAAGGTGGAGCTCTTACTAAAGGTAAGTACGCACCGAGCGTTATGGGAGTTAAGCCAGTTCATATTTATGAAGCGATGATTACTGGTCCGCAGGCTATGCCAGTCTTTTCAGATAAAACCATTACACCGGAAGAAAAACTTTCGATCATTGCTTGGATCAAGGCGGCAGAGAAAGAGCCACAACTCGGTGGAGTAGCTCTTGGTCGCGTCGGACCTGTCACTGAAGGTCTTCTTGTATGGACTCTTGGATTAGGTCTTCTCATCGGAATTGCTGTCTGGCTAACAACGAAGGCGAAATAGGAAAAAACAATGAGTAACGAAATCGAATTAATTAAAGATCCTGGTCTTCCAGAGCATAAGTTACGCCAAAGCGATGTTGATCCTAAGGCCGCCGACCGCGCAGAACGTCAGGTCGCTATTCTCTTTGGACTCTCCTCTCTTGGAACAATCGTCTTCATTTACTCATACCTCTACATTCCAGTTGACCGTTTTATCTTCATTCCGCTCATGGGAGATCAAAACCTTCATCAACTTCTGCTCGGCTTAGGTTTTGCCGCAGCTCTTTTATTTATCGGACTAGGCGCTGTTCACTGGGCTAAGACTTTGATGCCTGATCATGAAGTTATTGCACATCGTCATGAACTGCGATCACCAGATTCTGATCGTGAAGCATTTGTAAAGACTGCAAAAGAAGGCGCAACTGCTGCCGGACTTGGTCGTCGCTCACTGATCAAGCGCAGCCTCGGACTCTCACTGGGCCTTGTCGGCTTATCCCCCATTTTATTCTTGGGAGATCTTGGCCCAACACCTGGCAATGCGCTCAAAACAACGAGTTGGAAAGCTGGCTCGCGCTTAGTTACCGATCCAGGTGATCGCCCGATTAGACCTGAGGATTTAGAGATTGGTGCTGTTGCTCAGACTCTGCCTGAACTTGCTCCAGGTAAAGACCATCATTCACTCAATGACATTGCAAAGGATGCAGTCTTGTTGATTCGCCTTCGCCCAGAGGAATTCAATCTCGATGCAGAGCGACTTTCTTGGACATACCAAGGCATCATCGCATTTTCAAAGATCTGTTCACATATGGGTTGCGCTGTTGCACTCTACGAACAAACGACAAAGCATCTGCTCTGTCCATGTCACCAATCAACATTTGATGTAACGCGCGCAGCCAAGGTCATCTTCGGGCCTGCTGCACGCCCGTTACCTCAATTAGCAATCACTGTCGATGCAGAGGGTTTCCTCATCGCACAAGCACCATTTAATGAACCAGTCGGACCGAGCTTTTGGGAGCGATCAGCATGAGCGCACGTGAGCGTATTGCAGGAAATGTAGCAAGTTATGTAGATGACCGAACCGGTGCTGCCGCCTGGATGAAGAAGAATCTTCAGAAGGTCTTCCCCGATCACTGGTCGTTTATGCTCGGTGAGATTGCGCTCTACTCATTTGTTATCTTGCTCTTGTCGGGTACCTTCCTGACCTTCTGGTTTGATCCTTCAATGCGTGAAGTCGTCTATGACGGCGCGTATGTACCGCTCCAGGGTGTTGAAATGTCCGCAGCGTATGCCTCTGCCCTTGATATTTCATTTGAGGTTCGTGGCGGACTGTTGATGCGCCAAATTCACCACTGGTCAGCTCTGATATTTATGGCATCCATTGTTGTTCACTTGATGCGCGTCTTCTTCACGGGAGCATTTCGTAAGCCACGTGAATTCAACTGGATTCTCGGAATTGGCCTCTTAACCCTTGGAATCGTTGAAGGATTCTTGGGCTACTCACTTCCTGATGATCTTCTCTCAGGAACAGGAATTCGAATTGCACATGCAATTATTCAAGCAGTCCCTGTTGTGGGAACATTCTTAGCGTTTCTTCTCTTCGGTGGTGAATTCCCTGGAATTGCATTTATTCCTCGTATTTACACCGTTCACATTTTGATTCTTCCTGGAATTTTCTTAGCGCTGATCACAGTTCACTTGATGTTGGTCTGGTACCAGAAGCACACTCAATACCCAGGCCCAGGTCGCACCGAAAAGAATGTTGTTGGTTACTCGCTGATGCCGATTTACATGGCAAAGGCAGGCGGCTTCTTCTTTATCGTCTTTGGAGTTACTGCATTCTTAGGTGCTGTCGCATCTATCAACCCGTTGTGGCTCTATGGTCCATATACACCTGGCCAGGTAACAGCAGGATCACAGCCCGACTGGTACATGGGATGGCTGGATGGTTTGGTTCGCATGGCTCCACCACTTGAACCAGTAATCTTTGGATACACGCTTTCGCTTAACATTTTGATTCCTGGCCTTATTGTCCCTGGCATCATCTTTACCGGAATGGCGCTCTATCCATTTATTGAACAGTGGATAACAGGAGATAAACGCGAGCATCACATCCTTGATCGTCCACGCAATGCTCCAAACCGCACCGCACTTGGCGTCATGTCAATTACCTTTATGCTCGTTGCTCTACTCAATGGCGGAAACGACCTCATCGCGACCGCCTTTGATTTATCGATTAACCAGATCATGTGGTTTAGCCGAATTGGAATCATTGTTCTTCCACCACTTGCCTTCATCATCACCAAACGTCTCTGTCTCTCACTTCAGCGAGCTGACCGTGAACTTGTTCTCCATGGGCGCGAAACAGGACGTCTTGTCATGATGCCATCTGGTGAATTTGTAGAGGTACACGAGCCAATCTCAGCTGAGAAGGCGTGGCTACTCACACAGCATGAACAGAATGCCCCTCTTGAACTTGAAGAGAGCGATAACCGCGGTGTTCGTCGCCCGGGACTATTGAAGTCAAAGTTGCGCAAGCGCTTTGCAGTCGCGCATGCTGAGCAAGTTCCTAAACCAACGATGAACGATGTTCGCGAGATCGAACACCACTAACTTACGATGTGGATGTAGCACTCTTTCTCTCTCTGAGGACGAGTGCTACACCGACAATAGTTATCATCGCGCCGATCGCTGTAATTAGACTAATTGTCTCTCCAAAGAGGAAATATGCCTCGACTGCGGTAACCGCAGGAACGAGGTAATAAAGGGATGAAACAGCAGCAGCGCTTGAGCGCGCAAGCAAGTAGTAGAGAATAAGAATTGCGCCTACTGAAAGAGCAAAAATAAGCCAAAGCAGTGATGTCACAAATGAAACGTTCCACTCAACGCTTTCACCTCTTTCAAAAATCAGCGCAAGGGCTAACATCAAAAGAAATGTTGCCCCATATTGCCAGGCAGTGCCAGATAGCACTTCAATCCCTGAGCCGTACTTCTTCTGCAAAATGGATCCCACTGTTCCCCCCAGTAAGGCGATGAAGACTGCGATCACTCCATTACGCGGGAGAGAATCTGCATTTGTTTTAAGTAGCTGTGGGGCGATCACAAGGATCAAACCAGCTAGCCCCAGAGAAAGTCCAGCCCATTTTCGTGGAGAGAGTTTTTCGCCGAAAAAATATGAGGAATTTACTGAGACCAACACGGGTTGTAACGAACATATGAGGGCTGTTATTCCAGCCGGCATTCCTTGTTTAACTCCATAGAAGCAACCACCTAGATAAGCCCCATGTATTGCAAGTCCAATCAGTGCACTCTTTCCGATCACATGCCACTGCATTGCTATTGCACGCGTGATTATCAGTGCAATGAGTGCCAACAGGAGCGTTGCTATCGCCATACGGATCGCGATAAATGTGAATGGGGGCGCATATGGGATTCCATATCGAATCCCAGTAAATCCAGTACTCCACAGCAGAACAAAGATGATAGGCGCGTTCTTGGTGGTAATCAGTCCTGACATAGAGCTTTGAGTTTAACTAAGGATTTCGCCATCCATTTCGGATTTCTCGCCATTGAATCGGTCTTCTTGATCCACCACAACTGCGCTTTATTGCAGGGTGAAACATCGAAATATTCGCTGACTTGAGTTACTCCCCCGCCTAAATCCACAAGTTCATAGCGCCATACCCATCTCATCAGATGGCGCCAAGCAATTTTTTTATTTTCTTCAAACTCAATTACTTCGTTGGTGATCTTGTATCCAACCTTGATCTTCATATTCATACCAAAATGTGCGCCAAGAAAGAGGCGCTCAGGTCCCTTAATGACAGATTGAATCGTTGATGAACCATCAAAGAGGGAGTGAGAACGCGGATCTGCAAGAATTGAAAAAATCTTCTCTACCGGTGCTTCAATATTTATACGAGCACCTATGAGCACTGGCGAATCTAGCGAGAGGATTTCGGCGCGCATTGAAGTGAAGGTTTAGTGGGAGGCTGTCATTGTTGGGTCATCGAGTGGTTTTTCGTATTCTGTCACCCATCCGATAATTCCAAAGAAGAGAGCGGAGACGGCAATAAGTGTGAGCCACCATCCGATAATTAGCCCCATGCCCATTGCCGTAGCTGCAAGTGCTACAGGAAGTGGCCACCACGAATGCGGGCTGTAGAAACCAAGTTCTCCCGCACCATCAGAAATTTCCGCGGTGAGGTTATCCGAAGGCACCAAAGTGCCAATTCTCTTCTGCGTGAACCAGACATAGAAGCCGACCATCCCAGCTAAACAGGCGGCAAGAAGCATTCCTGTGATGCCAACTGCTTCACCACCGACATACCAGTAAACAACTGTCATGAATACATAAAAGACACTGAGGCTGACAAAAAGTTGCCAATTCGCTTTCATGAGTTAGTGACCTTCAGTCTTTATGTGTGGATGATGTAAATCAAATGCGGGGCGTTCAGATCGAATACGTGGAATCGATAAGAAGTTGTGGCGTGGAGGTGGACATGAGGTCGCCCACTCAAGTGATGAACCGTAACCCCAAGGATCATCTACACCAACCATTGGGCTCTTTCGAGTAATCCATATATTGACTGCAAAAGGAATCATTGAGAGCGCAAGCAGGAATGAGCCGACTGTTGAGATCATATTCATACCAGTGAAACCATCAGTTGCTAAGTAGTCAGCGTATCGGCGTGGGAAGCCTTTGATTCCGAGCCAGTGCTGGATCAAGAAGGTGATGTGGAAACCAAAGAAGAGGGTCCAGAAATGGATTTTTCCAAGACGCTCATTGAGCATCTTGCCTGTCATCTTTGGCCACCAGAAATAGAAGCCAGCGAACATTGCAAAGACCACGGTGCCAAAGAGGACGTAATGGAAGTGTGCAACAACAAAATATGAAGCCGAGACTGAGAAGTTCAATGGCGGTGAGGCGAGGATGATTCCTGTGATTCCGCCAAAGAGGAATGTGACCAAGAAGCCCATTACCCAGAGCATGGGTGTTTCAAATGTGACATGCCCTCTCCACATTGTTCCAATCCAGTTAAAGAATTTCACACCGGTCGGTACACCGATCAGAAATGTCATGAAAGAGAAGAAGGGCAAGAGCACCTGGCCGCTTGCAAACATGTGGTGGGCCCAGACCGCAACCGATAGGGCTGAAATTGCGATAGTGGCAGCAATCAAACCTTTATAACCAAAGATCGGTTTGCGACTAAATACTGGAAGGATCTCAGTTGCAATTCCGAAGAATGGCAACGCCAAGATGTATACCTCAGGGTGACCGAAGAACCAGAACAAATGTTGCCAGAGCATTGCGCCACCGTTGGCAGGATCAAAGATTAGAGATCCGTATAGGCGATCTGACTCCAGCGCCAGAAGTGCTGCGGCAAGAGGTGGGAATGCAAGAAGAACAAGGATTGAAGTCAGCAGGACGTTCCAAGAGAAAATTGACATACGGAACATCGTCATACCTGGTGCGCGCATTGTAAAAATAGTCGTAATAAAGTTAACGGCTCCAAGAATTGTTCCAAGACCACCGATCGCAAGGCCAATTACCCACAGATCTCCACCAATTCCTGGCGAGTATGCAGAGTTTGAAAGAGGAGCGTAGGCAGTCCAGCCAAATGATGCCGCTCCACCTGGTGCTAAGAATCCGGAGAAGGTCATCAAGCCGCCAAATAAGTACAACCAGTAAGAGAACATATTCAGTCGTGGGAAAGCGACATCCGCTGCGCCAATTTGCAGCGGCATGATCACGTTAGCAAAACCAACGAAAAGTGGTGTAGCAAACATCAAGAGCATGATGGTGCCGTGCATTGTAAATACTTGGTTGTACTGCTCGTTCGAAATAAATTGCATGCCCGGACGAGTGAGTTCAACGCGAAGAATCAGCGCCAAGATTCCGGCGATCAAGAACCACGCAAAGGAGGTGAAGAGATAGAGGTAGCCAATGGTCTTATGATCAGTTGAAGTTATCCACTTGACGAAATTTTTACCCTTGGAAGCCGGCGCAACTCCTGGTTGTGGTGTGCCTGTCGCTGGAGTAGCGGTTGGACGCTCTGCATATGTTGTCATGCCACGCTCGCCTTCAATGTTTCAAGATATTGCTGATAGTCAGCTTGTGAGACAACTTTGACTGTAAAGAGCATCTGGGCATGGTTTCGGCCACAGAGGATGTTGCATCGCCCTGGGTACTCACCAATTTTGTTGGCGGTAAATTCAAGACTATTTGTGACACCCGGAATATTCTGCATTTGAATCATGAATGCTGGGATCCAAAATCCATGTACGACATCGTTTGCAATAATCTTGTAACGAACTCGCTCGCTAACTGGTACTACCAGTGTCGGAGGCTTATCTGGAGTGCCAGTAACTACTGCCTTCTCCCCTGCCTCTGGATAGCTAAATTGCCATGACCATTGGAAAGCATTAACTGTTATCTCATGCGCAACGGTTGGAGATTTGGCAACGATCTCCTCTTGCTTTACCGCAGTGAAGTAAAAGAGAACTGCGACGATGATAAAAGGAATAACGGTGTACACAACTTCGACTGGAATGTTGTATTGAGTCTGCTTAGGAAACTCACCTTTTGATGCATGTGCGCGGTGAAAGACTGCCGGCCACAAAATAAGAATGAGAGTAATAACGCCAACGACTCCGCCTGCTATCCAAGAGCCCTGCCAGAGCGAAAGTGAGATGTCATTAACACTCGATACACCTTCTGCGAAACCAAGACCGGAGACTTGTGAACAGCCGGTAAGAGTCAACAGGAGTGAGGCGGTAATCAGCCCCAAGCGCATGGAGCGTGATTTACCCTTCAGCGGCGACATGCCCTAAGGATAGTGGGGAGGCGAGAAGTTCCGCGCCGCTGGGAGTAGCCTTCCTTGGGTGGTTCGTGTCACAGGAAATTTCGGAGGCCAGGCGCCCTTATCTGAGGTCGTCAGGTCGGCTATCTCTGCCGCCTTTGATGCTGGATGGGCTGACCCAAAAAAATTGTCGCAAGCCTCCACTCGTTCGCGGATCCTTGAATCTCAGGCGCTGGAATCTATCGCCGCGAGGCTATCTCTGACAGTAGATCAAATCGAAGTTGTCGGTGAGGAAGAACTCGCTCCCTATCTCGCACTTAGCGGATTTCTCTCACCGAAAAAAGAGTTAGGCATTGGTGCTATTGATCGCGGAAAGATTCGAGCGCTCGGCAGAACCCACGCGAGCCATCGAATTATTCCTGTTGATCAGCACGGAGCACTGGTTGCGGATGAGATTTCGATGGACAGCGTCTTATCGCTGCAAGTTGCCAATGGAGAGACAGGAATTGTCCAGGATCTTCCAACGCTATCCGCGCGAGCCGAATGTGTAGTTCTGGATGCCACGACCTCTGGTTCGAGAATTGCTCTGGGAACTACGTGGGATGCCGCCGTTTTTTCATCCTCGTCTTGGGGCGGACCGCAGGGCATAGCGATTATCGGGATCCGCAATTCGGCGCAGTGGAGATATCCGCTGCCACACATCGCACCGATTCGAACACCGGGCGGTTATTCACTTCCACTACTACTCGCTTCCTCGGTGGCCTTAGAAAACTTCACAGAAGATTCTCTTCATCTGCGTACACTCAATCAGCATCTTCGAAAAACTATCGTTGCTGCAATTCCAGGAAGTTACTGCGTTGGTGATATTGAGAAATCACTTCCCCATCTACTCACAATTATTCTGCCCGATACAATTAGTGAAATGGTGGTGCGCGATTTAGATGCACTCGGCATCACCGTTGAAGCGGGTTCTGCCTGCTCCCCCGTTGACTTAGCGCCAAGTCATGTCCTTGCGGCGATGGGACTGCCGACAGAAGGTGCGATCCGAATTCGGCTACGCGATAGCCACAGTGTGAGCGAGATTGATGAGCTGGTAGCTGCTTTAGTGAAGGTGTGTAGCGACCTCTAGTCGGGCCACTTCTCCATAAGCGCCTTCAAAGCGATCGAGAAATTCATTTGCTGTAAAGGAATACTCCTGAGTGCCCATCGTTTCAATGACATATGTTGCAAGCATTGAACCTATTTGCGCACACCGCTCATGAGATAGCCCCCATGCCAGACCGGCAACAAAGCCACTTCGGAATGAATCTCCAACACCAGTCGGATCAACCTTTGCTCTCTCTTTCGGGCACGTCACCGAGATCGTCTCAATAGTTCGTCCCTCAACTCGTGAACCTTCAGCCCCTAGCGTGACAACTCGATATTTAACGCGATCAAGTATTTCGTCATCACTCCACCCAGTTTTTTGTATCGCTAACGCCAACTCGTATTCATTTAAAAAGAGATACGTCGCGCCATCGATCAGAGCCTTAATTTCATCCCCTGAAAGACGTGCCAACTGCTGCGATGGATCGGCTAAGACAGGGATTCCTTTTTCAAGTGCTACCTGTGTATGTCGAAGCATCGCCTCAGGGTCATCAGGTGAGATGACAAGAAGATCCAGGGTGCCTTCTTTATCAATAATTGGTTGAAGTTCGATATCTCGTGCCTCTGACATCGCGCCGGGGAAAAAAGATGCAAACTGATTATGTTCTGAATCTGTTGTAACGGTGAAGAGCGCCGTGAACTGAGTTGTTGATACACGTGCGTGAGAAGTGTCGACGCCGTGACGAGAAAGCCATGCGTTGTAATCAGGCCAATCTTTTCCAACGGCTGCGATTAAGACGGGGTTATGTCCAAGTACACCTAGGCCAAAACAAATATTTGCTGCGCATCCACCTCGACGCACTTCAAGACCGTCAACGAGAAACGAGAGTGAGATTTTTTCGAGTGAACCGACAACTACAGAGTCGGAGAATTTTCCTGGGAAGGTCATGATGTGATCACGACCGACTGATCCTGCGACGCCTATCTTCATAGGGCGAGAATCTACAAGCAAATACCTGCTTTAGTTGAAGGAATCACCGCACGCGCATGAACCTTGCGCATTTGGGTTATCGATCGTGAAACCCTGCTTCTCGATGGTGTCAACGAAATCGATTGTTGCGCCCATGAGATATGGATCGCTGAGCTTTCCTGTGACGACCTTAACCGCGCCAAACATGCGAACAACATCACCCTCGAGTTCGCGGTTATCAAAGAAGAGTTGGTACTTCAGGCCAGAGCATCCACCTGGTTGTACTTCGACACGAAGATAGAGGTCATCTGCACCCTCTTGAGCCAGTAGAGCAGAGACCTTCGCGGCCGCTCCATCAGTAAGAGCAATGCCGGTCGTTGTTGATAGTGAAGTATCTTGTGTTGTCATGTCTGAAGCGTACTAGCGTCACTTCACATTTGCGACTTTTATAGGTGAGAATAGGGACATGTCAACGAGCTATGTGACCAACCTCCTCTTACTTGGCTCGCTTGCCGATCCACTCTCTGAGCGAGGGGTTACCTGCTCCGGGGATATTCCAGAGGCGAGTGATCCAGCGCTTTTGTCCCGTGCGCGATTGGCTAGAAAGGCGCTGGGAGATCGAGCCATCATTCTTGGCCATCACTACCAACGAGATGAAGTAATCGAGTTTGCCGACATCACTGGAGATTCTTTTAAACTTGCTCAAGCTGCACAGCAACAAGAGTCAGCAGAGTTTGTGATCTTCTGCGGAGTGCACTTCATGGCAGAGAGCGCCGACATACTTACAAGTGACAAGCAGCAAGTGATTTTGCCTGACCTCGCCGCAGGGTGCTCCATGGCTGATATGGCAACAGCTTCACAAGTCGATGCATGTTGGAACGCGTTGACCGATATCGGAGTGGCAGCTGGGACGATTCCAGTCACGTATATGAATTCATCTGCTGCAATTAAATCTTTTACTGGTGAACATGGTGGAACTATCTGCACGTCATCAAATGCAAAGGCTGCGATGGAGTGGGCATTTACCCAGGGTTCCAAAATTCTTTTCTTGCCAGATCAACATCTAGGCAGGAATACCGCCGTTCAAAGTTTGGGGCTCTCACTGGAAGATTGCGTTCTGTGGAATCCCTGGAAAGAGATGGGTGGTCTCACACGCGAGGAGCTAGAGCGCGCAAAGGTAATCTTGTGGCGCGGTCACTGCTCTGTACATGGGCGTTTTTCTAAGGATTCAATCGACGATGTTCGCTCGAGAATTCCTCAGGTGAAAATTCTGGTTCATCCTGAGTGCACGCATGAAGTTGTTACTCACGCAGATTTCGTCGGCAGCACTGAGTACATCATTAAAACAATCCAAAGCGCCCCCAGTGGAAGCGCATGGGCGATTGGAACCGAATTCAACCTCGTCTCGCGTTTAGCCAAAGCTCACCCAGATAAAAATATTGTCTACTTAGATAAGACTCTCTGCTATTGCTCAACGATGAATCGCATCGATCTTCCTCATCTCGTATGGGTGATGGAGTCTCTAGTCGCTGGACATGTCGTTAATCAGATCAAGGTCGATTCTCGAGTCAAAAAATTCTCTCAACTAGCACTTGAGCGAATGCTGGCTCTATAGTCCGAGCATGACGAACGACTCATTGCCACAGAAAAAGGGACGCCCAACCCCTAAGCGTCGAGATGTTGAATCTGCCCGCAAAACTTTTGCACTTGCTCCGGCACATTCCAAAGAAGAGAAGGCGCGCCAAAAGGCTGCAGCCCGTGCCGCACGAGTTGCACAACGCGCCGCCTATCTTCGAGGAGACGAGAACGCGCTTCCACTTCGCGATCGTGGTCAAGTAAAGAGATTCGTCCGTAACTATGTAGATTCACGACGATCAATTGGTGAGTTCTTTCTACCAATTATCGGCGTCGTTCTTATCATCTCGCTCTTTCCTTATGCACTCTCTGCCGTCATTGGCGTTGTACTTATGTACACAGTTCTCTTCGCATCAATCGTTGATGGCATACTCCTGAGTCGAAAAATCAAACGTGAAGTCACCGCTCGCTTTCCATCTGAATCCCTTAAGGGAATTGGCATGTATGGCTGGTTGAGATCCACCCAGATGCGCCGCATGCGTGCGCCAAAACCTGGCGTGTCTGCTGGCGACAAAGTCTAAATATCGGTTAAGGTACGAAAACAATTAAATAACAGTTCTTTTGTAGGGGAAGTTCGGTGCAAATCCGACGCTGACCCGCAACCGTAAGAGCAGATGCTCGAAGTCGGATTACCTACCTAAGAATTTTAGACAAACACCCGCCGAGGTTTGCGGGGCGTAGTCCTTAAGTCAGGCGTATCAACGCATTTCTTTGAGCTACCCCTGTGAGACTCTTTATTTTCAAGGAGCTCCAGCAATGTTAAGAAAAAATATCACCTTCGTCGCAATTATTGCGATCTTCCTCTCTCCTATCGCGCCTTCGTATGCAGCCGACAACGGCTACCGCTACTGGGGTTATTTCCAAGCCGCACCTAAAGCTACTGTGTGGACCGCTGCTATGACTGGACCAACCGTAGATATCGCAGATGGTTCGGTGGAAGGCTGGGCATTTACCTTCTCTGGCGAAGCAATTCCAGATGCATCATCTCCCTCTGTACTTCCTGATTTTCAATCACTGTGTAGTAAGACGCGCGCAGTAACAGGTAAGAAAAGAATCGGAATCATTATCGATTTTGGTCCCGCGTACCTCTCCCCTAAAGGTGAGAGAGCGCTGAAAACCGTAAAGCGCTGCATTGTGATCGATAAGAAGGCGCAAGGAATTGATGTACTCGGCAAAGTTGTTCGAGTACGTGCAGACAAGTCCGGACTCATTTGTGGTCTGGCTGGTTATCCTCGAAAAGAGTGCGGTGTAGAGATTCCAACACCGTCAGAACTTTTAAAGAAATAGCTAAACCAACTTCATGACTAAGACATTCCATCCACTCACCTGGTGGGCAGGGGCGATTGCACTTTCCATTGCAGTCGCCGTGACCCAGAGTCCTTTCTTTAATCTCTTGGTGGTGGGTGGAATTTCTTACTTGGTCTATTCGATTAACAAGAATGCACTTGATCGAACACCGTGGTCTGGTGGACTCTGGTTTGCGCTAAAAATCGCTCTTATCATTATTGCTATCCGGACCTTTATTGGAGTTGCCATCGGTGTACCCATCCCAGGCACTACACTCTTCGAATTACCGATTCTCTACCTACCCGATTGGATGGCAGGTATTCGAGTCGGTGGAGCAATAACTCAAGAGCGACTTGTCTTTGCAGTCTCAGAAGGGCTACAGATCGCAACGCTTATTTGCATTTTCGCTGCGGCGACCTCGCTGACTTCCCCGCACAAACTTCTGCGACAGATGCCTGTCTTTATCTATGAATTTGGCGTCGCGCTCGTCATCGCAACTTCGGTTTTACCGCAACTCATAGCTAGTGCAAGCCGCATTAAAACAGCACAACGGATGCGTGGGATCACACGACGCGGTTGGTCAGGCGTTGCCTTAGCTCTCTTAGAAGAATCGCTTGCTCGATCACTTGATCTTGCTTCGGCAATGGATTCAAGAGGGTATGGATTTTCACGGAAACGATCACGCTACAAACGAGAAATATTCTCGCCTCGCGATTTCACACTTATCTCTTCCGCTCTCGCGCTGATACCAGCCTCATTGGTAGTCTTCACATGATTACATTCAACAACGTCTCTCTCATTTATCCGAACTCCGTGCAGACAGTCTTTGAAGATCTTTCATTCACCATCGAAGAAGGCGAAATGGTCCTAGTAATCGGGGCTACCGGCTCTGGTAAGTCTTCACTGTTACGACTCATTAATGGACTTGTTCCACATCACACTGGCGGAATTTTGGCAGGTGATATCACTGTTGATGGTTTATCGACTGCAGTTACTAAGCCGGGCGGCCTGGCGCATCTGATCGGCATCGTCGGGCAGAACCCTGCACACGGCTTTGTCACAGATACCGTTGAAGAAGAGTTAGTTTTTGGAATGGAGGCGCTGAATTTTGCGCCAGAGGTAATGCGTAAACGTGTTGAAGAAATTTTAGATCTTCTCTCACTCACACATTTAAGAAGCCGAACTATCTCGACTTTAAGTGGCGGCGAACAGCAACGTGTTGCAATCGGTAGTGCCCTCGTAATGCATCCAAAGGTTCTCGTTCTGGACGAGCCAACTTCCGCCTTAGATCCAATTGCAGCCGAAGATGTGCTTTCAATTCTGCATCGCCTCGTTCACGATCTCGGTCTGACCGTTGTGGTCTCTGAACACCGACTTGAAAGAGTTATTGGTTTTGCTGATCGGATTATCCACATCTCGGCAAACGGAAGCGCAGTCATTAATCTCCCTGAAGCGATACTTAAAGACTCGCCTATCGCCCCGCCCATTGTTCACTTAGCGAGAGCTCTCAACCTCGACTCTGTCGGCACAAGTGTGCGAGAAGTGCGTCGTATGACCACGCATCTACGAGACTTTTCTCCGCTTCTTTCCATAGATGCTCCGGCAACGCATGAAGTCGTTGTCGAAGTAAAAAAACTTTCTTTCGCATATGGCGAGAAGATCGCATTACGAAATCTTTCGCTCAATTTCAACGCTGGTCAGATTACTGCGGTAATGGGGCGAAATGGTGCGGGAAAGAGCACGCTCTTCAAATCAATCGTTGGATTCCACTCTTTGACCTCTGGTTCAGTATCCGTACTTGGTGATGATCCGATGAAGTTGCAAGGTCGTGCTCGCCTTTCTCGGATTGGGTATATCCCTCAAGAGCCCAGCGATTTACTGATACATAGCAGCGTCGAAAAAGAGTGCAGCGCAAGTGATCGCGATAACGGACTTGCGCAGGGATCCACCATGGATTTCCTGGCACGACTTACTCCGACGATTAGTCCTTCGTCTCACCCACGAGATCTCTCAGAAGGTCAGCGCCTTTCACTTGTTTTGGCGATTATTCTCTGTAGCGCGCCCGATGTTTTGATTTTGGATGAACCAACGAGAGGCCTTGATTATCAGGCCAAGTCAATTCTTGTAGATACCTTGATCTCGTACGCGCGCAATCTAGGCAAGTGCGTTCTGATTGCTACTCATGATGTTGAGTTAGTTGCTGAGGCTGCCGACCGAGTTGTCTTTATCGCTGATGGCGATGTTGTCGCAGATGGCCCAACTATCGAAGTGCTGCTCTCTTCCCCCGCATTTGCGCCACAAGTTGCGAAGGTCATGTCACCTGCACCGTGGCTCACTGTGAGCCAGGCGCTCAATGGAATTGCGGCAGCCACTGAGGGTGAAGCCCGACAATGAAGAGAACTCCAGATATTTATCGTCTCTCTCTCCAATCTAAATTAGTGTTATCGGCAACTTCGTTGATTGCACTTCTGGGTTTTATCTGGCCATTTTTCTACAGCGGAAATCTCCACTGGATCTTTGCTGTTGCTATTGCTGCATCGGCGCTCTTACTTATCTCAGAGATTGGAATTGGCTCGATTGATGCAAAATCAATTGCACTGCTTGGAGTAATGAGTGCATTCATCACCTTGCTGAGACCACTTGGCGCAGGCGCTGCTGGCCTTGAGCCAATCTGGTTTGCACTCATTGTTGCGGCGCGAGTGTTTGGTCCGTCGTGGGGATTCTTGCTCGGAATTACTTCGATGACATCGTCAGCACTTCTTACTGGTGGAGTTGGACCATGGTTGCCCTATCAAATTTTTGCAGCCGGGTGGATTGGCTTACTTGCTGGTTTACTTCCACAGAGCATCGGTGGGCGAAAGATCAGAGGAGTTTCGGAAAAAGTCATGCTCATTGGCATGGGTATCTTCGCCGCATTCACTTTTGGCTTACTGATGGATCTACAGTTTTGGCCCTGGGTCCTAGGGAGAAGTACAGAACTCTCGTACATTCCCGGTGGGCCACTGAGTGAAAATATTTCTCGCTTTATTACCTTTCACTTTGCCTCATCTATGGCATGGGATATCCCTCGCGCGATTCTCACCTCAGTCTTGATCGCCTTTACCGCCACACCATTCTTGCAAGCGTTACGACGATGCTATTTCAAAGCAGCTTTTGTCTCACCGATTGAGTTCAAATCCAACGTGAAGGCTTAGCGCTCTTAGTCGCGTTCTCTCAATAACGTACTCTCAGTCTCGTACTCTTGATGGAACAAAGGGCAATTCAACTATTGTCGCAACGCTTGTCCGCCCACGAATATCGATTGACACTTCATCTCCAATAGATAAAGAAGTGTCGACTAAGGCCAGCGCGATTCCTACACGCAATGTGGGAGAGAAAGTTCCGCTTGTAACAACACCAACCACTGCTCCAGCAGGATTAGTTACCGACATCTCCGCGCGCGGTATGCCACGGTCATTCGAGCGCAACCCCCGCATACGTCGGGCGGGCCCAGCGCTCTTCTCGGCAGTCAACACATCACTTCCTTGAAATGCACCTTTCTTCCAACCGATAGCCCATGTTGCACTTGCTTGGACTGGTGAAATCGAAAGTGAAAGTTCGTGCCCATGTAATGGATAACCCATCTCTGTTCGCAATGTATCGCGCGCACCAAGTCCACAGACCGCCCCTTGCTGACGAAGAACTTCAGCGGCGAGTACATCCCAGACCGACTCAACATCTTCTCTTGCCGGAATGATTTCAAAACCGTGCTCGCCTGTATACCCAGTGCGACAGAGCAGCGCTGATACGGTTCCGATTCTCACATGAGAGAAAGCCATGTACTCAAGGTCTTCTGAAACTCCAAGGTTCTTCAGTACTGCTGTAGCTAATGGACCTTGCAGTGCAATTACACCGTAAGCCTCATGAAGATTCTCAATCGTGATTGCACTCGGTGCCTGTGCTTGCAGATCCTTGACGACATCTGTTGTGTTTGATGCATTTGGAACAAGAAAGAAATCAGTCGCACTATTTCGGTAGACGATGAGATCATCGATCACGCCGCCTTGAGGATTACATAGAAGTGTGTATTGGGCTTGGCCATCAGAAATTCGATTCAAATCGTTGGTGAAAATACTATTGAGAAATTCAAGAGCGCCCTCCCCCGTAACGCTTGCTTTACCAAGGTGTGAAACATCAAAGATGCCAACTCGTTCTCGCACCGCGGCATGCTCACTCAGTACGCCTGTGGCCGGGTATTCAATAGGCATCAGCCATCCTCCGAAGTCGGCCATTTTCGCCTCAAGGGCGATATGGCGGCTATGCAAAGGTGAATTTTTCATCCCATCAACCTACACTTAGGGCCAATGAAATTCTTGTTTGAAACTCAATTACCCTAAAACTGATTCACTCTGAAAGGCATCTGTGACTTCTACTATGACCGCACTATCACTGACCTCAACACTCAAAGATGAAATTCTCGTAGTCGGTCTAGCCCAAGGTGCACCTGCCCGCAAAAGTGCCAAGGCCTCGCTCGTCATTGAATCCGGAGATCTCGCACTTGATACCAAGAGCCTCGAAGAGATCCTCGTTGATTTGGGTGCGACTGGAAAAGCAGATGAAGTCATCAAGATTCCAGGAAATTCCGTACGACTTTTAGTCTTCACCGGGCTAGGAAAAGTATCCGCTAATTACGGCCACGAAACTTTGCGCCGTGCCGCTGGAGCAGCTGCTCGAATACTTACCAATCAGAAGTCTGCAACCTTCGCACTCCCTGTTCGCAACGTAGTCGACGTTGCCGCGACAGCGCAGGGTGCCGGACTAGGGGCATATCTCTTCAATGAATTTCGTAGCGACGAATCTGCAACAAGTGTCTCACCACTCGCGGCTGCAAAGATTTTTACACCTCATGCAGCGAAGGCTGAATACAAAGATGTTATCGAAGAAGCAATGGTGATTACCAAATACACCCACCTCACTCGCGATTTAATTAATACTCCCCCAAGTCATCTCAACCCTGCAAGCTTTGCAGCGCGAATGGTTGATGAGGTAAAGGCTGCTGGTGGCGCGCGTGCCGGTCTGACAATTACGGTGATGACCGAGGCTACACTCAAGAGTAAGGGCTACGGTGGAATTACCGCTGTCGGACAAGGTTCTGCTAACCCACCACGTTTAGTTCGAATAACTTACACACCCACAGGAAAAGTTAAACCAGCAAAACATTACGCCTTTGTCGGCAAGGGCATTACCTTCGATAGCGGTGGACTTGCTCTCAAGCCAGCACTTGGTATGGAGGCGATGAAATCAGATATGAGCGGTGCCGCCGCTGTCTGTGGTGCGGTACTTGCAATCGCTGCTCTGAAATTGCCCGTCACGATTGATACATGGGCTCCACTAGCTGAGAATATGGTCAGTGATAACGCCACGCGACCAAGTGACATCATCACTATCTATGGTGGTAAAACTGTTGAAGTTCTCAACCCCGATGCTGAAGGACGCCTCGTCCTCGCCGATGCTTTACAACGAGCTCAAGAAGAGAAGAAGTTAGATGCGATTTTTGACATCGCAACACTGACGGGAGCTCAAGTTGTTGCATTAGGTACGCGCACCAGTGCAGTCATGACAAATAATGAATCGCTATCGAGCGCATTTTTATCTCTCACAGAAAAAACTGGGGAACAGTTTTGGCCGATGCCTCTTCCCACTGAACTTCGCGCTTCCCTAGACTCCCCTGTTGCAGATCTTGCAAATATCGGTGATCGAATGGGTGGCATGTTGGTTGCAGGAATATTCCTTAAAGAATTTGTCTCTGACGATCTTCCATGGCTCCATCTTGATATTGCAGGTCCTGCCTACAACGATCGCAGCCCACATGGATACACCCCTGTTGGTGGCACAGGAATTGGAGTTCGTTCGCTGATTGCGGTGGCTAAGTCTCAGATTTAGGGATCTGACTGTGCGATCTCTCGTATGATGAGATCGCACCTAGCGCCCAGTTAGTCATTGGCCCCCGAGGCTGGCAAGATATGGGCGTAAACCTCTAGGTTGACCTCTTGATAAACCGTGAGGTCGGAAGAATAAAGGAGTGAAACTTCTGTGTCTGATGTCGATCTCGTAATCCTCGGCGGTGGAAGTGGCGGCTATGCGGCCGCTCTGCGAAGTTCTCAACTCGGACTCTCGGTCGTGCTTATTGAGGCCGACAAACTTGGTGGCACCTGCCTCCATCGCGGTTGTATCCCAACCAAGGCTCTCCTTCATGCGGGTGAGGTTGCAGATACTGCTCGTGAATCCTCAACATTTGGAATTAACACAACACTGAATTCAATCGAGATGACTGGTGTGAATTCATATAAAGATGGCGTTATCGCCAAACTTCATAAAGGCTTGCAAGGACTGGTTAAATCTCGTGGGATCACTTATGTCGAAGGTTACGGAAAGCTTGTCGCAAAAAATGCCGTCGAAGTAAACGGGGTTCGCTACACCGGTAAGAATGTAATTTTGGCTACCGGCTCATATGCCAGAACTCTTCCTGGGCTTGAAATTGATGGGAAGCGCGTCATCACATCAGATCACGGAACTAAACTTGATTACATTCCAAAGAGCGTCATTGTTCTAGGTGGCGGCGTTATTGGATGCGAATTTGCTTCTGTCTGGAAATCATTCGGCTCTGATGTAACAATCATTGAAGGCTTGCCTCACCTGATCGCTCTCGAAGATGAGTCATCCTCAAAACTCCTCGAGCGCGCATATCGCAAGCGTGGAATTAAATTTGAACTTGGTACTCGCTTCAAGTCGCATACTGTGACCGCAGACGGAGTCACTGTCGAACTTGAAGATGGTCGCACATTCAGCGCCGAACTCTTATTAGTCTCTGTTGGTCGCGGACCAGTATCTGCAAACCTTGGTTATGAAGAGCAGGGAATCACGATGGATCGTGGATATGTCCTTGTTGATAACAAGTGCCGCACCAACGTGCCTGGTATCTGGGCTGTTGGCGACTTGATTCCCACTCTGCAACTTGCTCACGTTGGCTTCCAAGAGGGCATCCTTGTTGCAGAAGAGATTGCAGGGCTAAACCCTCGCCCAATTAATTATGACGGCGTTCCACGCGTGACATATTCAGAGCCTGAGGTTGCCTCCGTTGGACTGACAACTGCGCAAGCAAAAGAACGCGGTCATGATGTGGTCGAACTTAATTACGATCTTGCTGGAAACGGTAAGGCCCAAATTCTTGGTACTTCAGGGTCAATAAAACTCGTTGGCCAAAAAAATGGACCAGTTCTCGGTATTCACATGGTTGGTTCACGAGTAGGCGAATTGCTCGCAGAGGCGCAACTGATCTTTAACTGGGAAGCAACTGCAGATGATGTTGCTCCATTGATTCATGCACATCCAACAATGTCTGAGGCTATGGGCGAAGCGCACATGGCACTAGCCGGCAAACCGCTTCATGCACACGGGTAAGGGGAAGAGACCATGACATTTTCAGTAAAGATGCCTGCACTAGGCGAAAGCGTCACTGAAGGAACTGTTACTCGCTGGCTTAAGGCAGAGGGCGATCACATCAATGTTGATGAGCCACTCCTAGAAGTTTCAACTGACAAAGTAGATACAGAAATTCCATCACCAGTCTCAGGAACACTCTCAAAGATTCTTGTCGCAATTGATGCCACTGTTGCAGTCGGTGCAGATTTAGCAATAATCGAAGATGGCGCAGCAGCTCCTGTTACCGCATCGGTTGTTGCAGCCCCTGTTGCACCTGCGGCCCCGGTCGCACCTGCAGCCGCACCTTCTACAGGCGGCACAATTATTTCAATGCCAGCACTTGGTGAAAGCGTCAGTGAAGGAACCGTTACTCGTTGGCTAAAGAATGTGGGTGATAGCGTCGCAGTTGACGAAGCGCTCCTTGAAGTATCTACCGATAAAGTCGATACCGAAATTCCATCACCAGTGGCAGGAATACTTATCTCTATCGATGTACCTGTTGATTCAACGGTTCCAGTTGGTGCGCGTCTTGCAGTCATTGGCGGTTCGGATGCAACAGCTGCTCCAGTTGCTGCAACTCCTCTAGCACCACCAGTTGCAACCCCAGTAGCAGTCACTCCTCCACCGGTTGCAACGCCACCAGTTGCAGCGCCAGTGGCAGTTACTCCTCCACCAGCTCCTGCTGCTCCAATTACTCAGCCAACTGACTCTTATGTCACTCCTATTGTGAGAAAGCTTGCATCAGAACTTGGTGTCAATCTTGCTGGGATTCGCGGAACCGGAATCGGCGGGCGAATTCGTCGCGAAGATATTGAAGCAGCTGCAAAACCTGTTGCCTCAGCCCCGCAAATCACATCGTCTCCAGCTCCTGCACGAACAGCTGCCGCGGTGAGTGCGTCACCTTTGCGTGGAACAACGGTAACAATGTCGCGACTACGCAAGGTAATTGCTGCTCGTATGGTCGAGTCTTTAGCAGTCTCAGCACAGTTAACAACTGTCATTGAAGTTGATGTCACAAAGATTGCGCGTCTGCGTGATCGTGCTAAGGCTTCTTTCGAAGCGCGCGAAGGCGTAAAGCTTACTTTCCTTCCATTCTTTGCAGTTGCAGTCTGTGAAGCACTCAAGCAACATCCTGTACTTAACTCATCCGTTGAGGGCGACCAAATTATTTATCATGGCGCTGAACATCTTGGTGTTGCAGTTGATACCGAGCGCGGACTACTCGTACCTGTTATTGCCAATGCAGGTGATCTCAACATGGGCGGCGTTGCTCGAAAGATTGCAGATCTTGCAGCACGCACTCGAGACAACAAGGTAAACCCTGATGAGCTCAGTGGCGGAACATTCACTCTGACAAATACTGGCTCTCGCGGAGCGCTCTTTGACACACCAATCATTAACCAACCACAGGTAGCGATCTTGGGACTTGGCGCAGTTGTAAAACGCCCAATGGTGGTTCGTGGTGAAGACGGTGGAGAGACAATTGCTATTCGTTCAATGGTCTATCTCGGTCTTTCCTACGATCATCGCGTCGTCGATGGCGCAGATGCTGCACGTTTCTTAGTCACCTTGAAAGAACGCCTTGAAGGTGGTTCATTCGAATCTGATCTAGGACTCTAATGTCTGTACTTCCTCAACGTATCGCCGTTACTGGCGCATCCGGTCTCATTGGAAGCGCACTCGTCGGCCATCTCAAGAGCGAGGGTCATACCGTGCAACGCTTGGTCAGACGTTTACCTGTCTCCCCCGATGAAATTCAGTGGGATCCAACAACTGGTTATGTCGATACCGATGCACTTGCTGGAGTCGATGCCGTCATCCATTTAGCAGGAGTTGGCGTTGGCGATAAGCGTTGGAGTAAGAAATACAAGGCGCAGATTCTTAATTCACGATTACTTGGTACAGAGGCGATTGCAAAAGCAGTCGCTGAAGTAAAACCTCAGGTATTTATCAGTGCAAGTGCAATTGGATGGTACGGAGAATCTGGAAACCGCGCAGTTGTCGAGAGTGATCGCGTCGGTGATGATTTTCTCGCAGCCGTCTGTCGTGAATGGGAAGGTGCTGCTGATCTAGCAGTTGAAGTCCGAACCGTAAAGCTACGTACTGGGTTAGTTCTGGATCCAACAGGTGGCGCGCTTGGAAAAATGTTGCCTCTCTTTAAATTTGGCCTTGGTGGAAAACTTGGATCAGGAAAACAGTGGTGGTCTTGGATCACACTCCATGATGTTATTCGTGCAATTTCATTCGCTCTCGAAAAACCAATTTCTGGTCCAATAAATGTGGTTTCACCTAACCCTGTAACCAATCAGGAATTTACTTCAGCTCTGGCACGAGCAATGCATCGACCAGCACTCTTTCCTGCTCCAGCTATCGCCCTCAAGATTGCACTCGGTGGCTTCTCATCTGAAGTTCTAGGATCGAAGAAAGTGATTCCGCAAAAACTTATCGATGCAGGTTTTACTTGGGATTATCCCCACGTAACGTCGGCTCTCGTTGCTCTTGTAGAAAACTAATTAACTCAAGGGCTGCCAGTCGCCCAGATACCAAGGCTCCGTTTTGAGATGCAGCACTAAGGTAATCCCCCGCACGCCACACACCAGGTTTTACAGATAGCGATTGTGCGCGTGCCTGGCCAGGCGGAAAGAGAGGAAGTGCGTTTTTAATCTCGTATTTCGCAACAAGTTCCCAACCTGCGGTATCAACTCCCCATATCAGAGAAAGATGTCGCCTCATTTCAGATTCGGATGCATGCCCAAGTGATGTGCTAGAAAAAAGGGTTCTATCGGCAGGGGCGCTCAATGGTAGGAGCTTAGAAATCGCTATTGAGTTCACTATCGGTCCTCGTGCCAAACCGTCTACACGTAACGTTGAATCACACTCAAAGAGATCCGGTGTGGAGTGAAACCAAGTTGTGCAACTTACGCTCTCTCCCACATCTTCAATTTCAAGCAGTTGCGCAGCAGTTGTTTGATCGGTAGCAACAATAATTGCGCGGGCTGTAATCTCACCGTGAGAGGTACTCAGCGTAAGGCCTGAAATTGCGTTAACTTGCACACCGGTTTCTACGGCACCAATTTTGCTGGCGAGCACCCGTGAAAACTCGCCTGCACCCATTGCCGGCAATCCCGGCGCTCCACTGATAAAACTCTTGATTATCTCTCTGCCACTTACAGCGTCCATGCGTGAAGGTTGAGCTAAGAAAACTCCTGTCAAGAAGGGCCTTAGCACTCGTGCATACAATTTGTTACAGCCGGCAGCCAGTAACTCACTCTCAACACTTGATCCATGTGCCGAATGCGACACGAGATATTTAAGGAATGAGATTTTCTCTCTCATGCTCCCTGATTGGCTTCGAAAGGCGGAGGCAAGATATCTTCGCGGATCTCCAAGTCGTACGACTGAGCCTTCTAGCGCGATATCGACTGCGCGCGATGCGTAACAAAAATCTAACTCGTTAATTATGTTAAGTGACTCGACTTCAGGGTATTTCGCATTAATCAATTGGAAGCCGCGGTCAAAGCGATACCCATTGATTTCATCGGTCTTAACCCGGCCACCGAGAGTTGTTGAAGCCTCCAAAATACGTACCACGACACCTGCATCAATCAAAGTTTTTGCCGCTGATAAGCCAGCAAGTCCTGCCCCTACAACTACGACAGGTTGTGAACTATCGGACACTTATTTCTCGCGCCTCTTCGATAATCTCAGCAACGCGCAACGCGTCGGCAAGGGAGACAGGTGCTGGCGCACCGGTTTCTATCGCTGCCTTAACCAATGTATAAAAAGCTGCGTAATTTCCGCCGACGCTATCAACGGGTAGAACTTCTCCGCCCTTATGTATCTCAGCAGTGTTTGTCATTGGCGTTGACCACGTACCGCCAAAAGGAATTTCACCCGCGCGAAGTGCATCTTCTTGCGGATCTAGTTCGTTAATGACTAGCGCTCCTTTGCTGCCAAGTAATCTCACGCGCGGACCTGGTGCACCACTTACCGCTGACGCTGCCAGATATGAGTCCACGCCTGATTCATGTCGCAAAACCACAGTGACATCATCATCTGCTCCACCGCGAATTGAGCGAACGTTGGCGCTGACAAGCTGTGCTGGTCCGAAATAATCGAGCGCGGTAGAGATTAAGTGGGATTGCAAATCCAGCAGTAACCCTCCGCCCTCTTCTGGTGAGAGATTTTCGCGCCAGGATGCGAGATTTCTCTCGGGGCGGAAACGCTCAAAGCGGCCGTCAAAGCGAAATGGTGTGCCGATTTCACCCGTGGCTAATAACTTCTTGATCGTCAGGCTATCGCTATCCCAACGGCGATTAAAAAATGTTGTCAGAAGAGTCTTATTCTTTTCAGATAGTTCAATCATCTCTTTAACTTCAGCCACCGTGCGTCCCATTGGTTTATCAACAACTGTCGGGATTTGGCGTTCCAGTGCGGCGCGAGTTTGGGGAAGATGAGCGATGTTGCTCGAAGCGATTACTGCAAGGTCAAGACCGGAGTCTAAAAAGCTATCAAGGTCAGTGAAGATTTGTGCTTGTGGAAAATCGCTCTGTGCTTGCGAGATTCGTTCCGGGTTTGAAGTCAAAATCGAAGCAACTTCATACCCGCAACCTTTAAGCAGTGGTGCATGGAATACGCGACCTGCTAAACCATATCCTGCGATTCCAGCGCGCATGAATTAATTCACCGACTCCTTAGCAAGCTTTGATGGCCACCAGACTTTAGGACCAATCTCGTGAACCAGAGCAGGCACCAAAATTGAGCGGACAATTATTGTGTCAAGTAGAACGCCAAAGGCAACTGCGAATCCGAGTTGAGCTAGCGGCACTAGAGGCAGTAAACCGAGCACAGCAAAGGTTGCCGCTAAAACAATTCCAGCAGATGTAATTACTGCTCCTGTCACCGTGAGTCCCTTAATAACACCGGCACGGGTGCCGATCCTCAATGACTCTTCACGAACACGAGTCATGAGGAAGATGTTGTAATCGATTCCGAGCGCGACAAGGAAGATGAAGGCAAACAATGGGAAGGAATTATCACCCCCTGGGAATCCGAAAATATGATTGAAAACGAGAGCGCAAACTCCCAAAGTTGCAAAGTATGAGAGCACTACCGTGCCCAACAAAAGAACAGCGCTCAATATGCTTCGGAGCAAGAGTCCAAGGATCAGAGTGATGACCAAGAGGACGATTGGAATAATTGTGCGATTATCTTCGGCGTTAGCAGTTCTCACATCGAAATACACCGCACTAGTTCCACCTACTAATGCAGAAGGATCTACTGACTTAGCAATTCGTCTGATTTCTGGAACATCATTTCCAGCTTCAACGCTATCGGGTGCGCGGTTCAATGTGAGATTAAGAATTACCTTGCCATTAACTTCGGCGACATCCGGAAGTGGTTGACCTGGAATTGGTAACCCCGCCAACAGCGGGCTCACATCAGTCACACCTGGAGCATCCTTAAGAGCTACTGCCATCTCACCAATTTTTGCGGCTGAGAAAACTACTTGGGTGGGATCCCCTTGGCCTCCAGGGAAATGTGTTTCTAGCTTCTTCTGACCGACAACAGACTCAGGATTTCCAGTAAATGTATCAATAGTTCCGAGTCCATCTGTCTTCAGCGTTGTAGATGCGAAGGCAAAGAGAAGAAGTATTGAACCAGTGACGACCCACGCCTTGCGAGGATTACGTTCTACCGAGAGTCCTACCTTTGACCATAAGCCACTCTGATTATGATCATCGCCATCATGAAGTGGTTTACGTGGCCAGAAGATCCAGCGACCAAAGATAAGAAGAAACGCTGGAAGAAGTGTCAAGATTGTTAACATCGCAGAGACGATTCCGATAGCACCCACTGGTCCTAGACCGGCTGTGTTCGAGAGTTGGCTAAAGAGAAGAATTAATAGTGAGATTGCAACAGTTGACCCTGATGCAAGAATTGGTTCCCAGACGCCTTTATACGCCGCGCGCATTGCATCAAATCTGTTTTCATAATGATGCAACTCTTCTCGGTACCGCGCTATCAAAAGAAGTGCGTAGTCAGTGGCGGCACCGATGACTAGGATCGAGAGAATTCCCTGCGACTGACCGTCGACGTCGATAATGTCATTTTTTGCAAGGAGATAAACAATTCCACCGGCAAGAGTCAGGGCGAATAGCGCGGATAGAAGCGGAATAATCCACAAGATAGGTGAGCGATACACAACGATCAAAATCACCGCGACCACTCCAAGAGTTGTCAGCAAGAGAGTAGAGTCGATTGTTCCAAAGGCAGCGAAGAGATCGCCAAAGAGCCCGCCCGGGCCGGTCACGTAAGCATCGACGCCATTAGCTTCTGCAATAGGTGCGATGTCTTCTCGAAGTGCTTCTACGATGGCCGGAAGTACTGGTTCGTCATTCGGAAGAACTTTGCCGAGGGCTGTGCCATCAAGCGCAATATTGGCAAGTATCGCCGCGCCATCTTCTGATGGGAATGCAGTGATCGGCTGACCGGGTGCGATGTAATCAGAAATCTTCGCTGAGGTTCCGCCGAGTGTGATTTCCCCTACGGTTGCAAGATGAGAATTAATCGCCGCAAAGGTCGCAGCATCACCCTTTCCTTCAAAGAGAATAAGTGTTGGAAAGGTGAAGGAATCTTTATCTGAAAATGTAGCGATAACTTCTGAGGCTTGTGTCGCCTCAGCCCCTTTAGGAAGAAATGATGAATTGTTATTCTCTTGGACTGACGTCAACTTTCCAAAAAGCGGCCCAAATATTCCAGTTACCAAGAACCAGGCGATGACGACCAGCATGGCGATTGCAAACGGCTTACGATTCTTCGTTGTTGACACGGTTATAGGGGCCCTTCGTGGTTACGCGCTCTGCGGATTAGCAAGAAGGCAATCCTACCTTTAGGCTGGGTCTGTGCCCGTTGTCGACTCAGCCATCTCACACTCACCGATTGCGCTCAAGCGTGCAGGGCTTATGCAATACCTTGATGCACTCGATCTGCAGAGATCGCTACATCGAGAAATCGCAGATGGTGCTCGTGAAAACACATTGCTCTTGCTTGAACACCCCTCTGTATTTACAGCTGGCAAAAGAACCCAAATGCATGAACGTCCTAGCGATGGATCACTTGTCATCGATGTTGATCGCGGCGGAAAAATCACATGGCACGGACCAGGACAGTTGGTTGGTTATCCAATCGTCCGACTAGCAAAACCAACCGAGCTCGTAGGTTTTGTTCGTGAAATCGAAGGGGCGCTTATCACAATTTGTGGCGAACTCGGCCTCACTACTCAACGCGTAGATGGAAGATCCGGAGTCTGGGTCGTAGATGGCGCCAGCCAACGCAAGATCGCCGCTATTGGCATCCGAGTTGCATCAGGGGTGAGCATGCATGGTTTTGCCCTCAATATTGACCCAGATTTGAGCGCATACGACTCAATTATTCCCTGTGGGATCGATGATGCCAGCGTCACATCTCTTTCAAAGGAACTCGGCCGTAGTATCAGCACTGACGAAGTACTTCCTATAGTTGAGAAACATATGTACGAGTCGCTAGCGAAGGTGAGTCGATGACAACACATCCTGATGATCGCAAAATGCTGCGTATCGAAGCCCGCAATTCTCAGACTCCCATCGAGCGCAAACCTGAGTGGATCAAAACTCGCGCCAACATGGGCCCTGAATACACCCGTCTACTCACACTCGTTAAATCTGAGGGCCTTCACACAGTCTGCCAAGAAGCTGCATGTCCAAACATTTTTGAATGTTGGGAAGATAAAGAAGCAACATTTCTCATTGGCGGTGACCGCTGTACTCGCCGATGCGATTTTTGCAATATTGATACTGGTAAACCGCTACCGATTGATCGAGAAGAACCCCGCAAGGTTGCCGAATCTGTAAAGTCGATGGGACTTAAGTATGCCACGATCACAGGTGTTACGCGCGATGATCTTGAGGATGAAGGTGTCTGGCTTTACGCCGAGACAATTCGTAAAGTTCACGAATTGAATCCAGGGTGTGGCGTTGAAATGTTGGCTCCTGATTTCAGTGGAAATCCAGATTTACTCAATCAAGTCTTTGATGCAGCTCCTGAAGTATTTGCTCATAACCTCGAGACTGTTCCGCGAATTTTCAAAACAATCAGACCTGCCTTTACCTACGAACGCTCACTTAATGTCATCACTCAGGCACGTGATTATGGCTTGATTACAAAATCTAATTTGATTCTGGGTCTAGGCGAAACACGAGAAGAAATTTCACAAGCCCTCGTTGACCTGCGTGGTGCAGGATGTGATCTCATTACTATTACGCAGTATCTACGACCAACGATGAAACACCATCCGGTAGAACGTTGGGTTAAGCCGGAAGAGTTTGTTGAACTCGCGCAGGAGGCGACCGAGATTGGGTTCCCGGGTGTCATGAGTGGGCCTCTGGTCCGAAGTAGCTACCGTGCAGGTCGCCTTTATCGCCAGGCAATGGACTCTCGCGCACATAGTGAAGTGAAGTAGATGGCAGATCTTGTCTATCCCCCAGTAATTGGTGCTCTCAAGACTTTTTGGAAATATCTGGGTCTACGGTTCAACTCTAAAGGAGTTGAGAACATTCCTCGTGATGGTGGAGCAATTCTGGCGATGAACCACATTGGTTACCTCGATTTTGCATTGATCGGAACCTGCGCACTTCCTGTAAAGAGATACATTCGATTCATGGCTAAGCGAGAACTATTCGACAATAAAATCGTCGGCCCATTACTCCGCGGAATGCATCACATAAGCGTAGATCGCTCAAGTGGTTCGGCCTCTTTTGTCGCAGCGTTACGAGCGCTGAAATCAGGTGAAATCGTTGGGATATTTCCTGAAGGAACAATTTCAGTTAGCTTTGAATTGAAAGAATTTAAATCTGGAGTAATTCGTCTTGCCATTGGCGCAGATGTTCCTGTGATTCCGACTGCAGTGTGGGGTTCACAACGAATTTGGACCAAGAAGGTCAAGCGCGATCTCTCTCGAAAGAAAGTTCCAATCTATGTTGCCTTTGGCAAGCCCCTCTATTTTTCAAGGGACTCGAGTGTCGAAGAGGGTGAGAAAGAACTTCGCGCGGCAATGCAAGAACTACTCTTTGATCTTCAGGACCGATATCCCGATAGCCATGTTGGAGCCCGCTGGGCGCCGATCCGCCTTGGTGGAAGCGCCCCTGCTCCCCTAAACTAACGACCATGTTTAAGCGAAAGAAAAAAGAGCGAAAGATCAGAGAGCCTCGGTTCAAGGCGATTAGAGATGCCTACGCTGTAACAAAACGTGTGAAGCCTTGGATCGGTACTTTTCTGATCGCCATTTTCTTCGTCGTTCTTGCAGCTGGAGTCGGAATTGGATTCCTCGTAGGTCATCCTGTCTACTTCGGCTTTATCGCTCTGCCGCTAGCGCTTCTTGCCGCACTCTTTATCTTTTCGCGCTTTGCACTCGCTGCAAGCTTTGCAAGCGTTGAAGGACAGTTAGGAGCTGCAGCAAGTGTTCTCATGGCTATTCGTAAGGGGTGGACCACAACCCCGGCAGTTGCTGTCAATAAAAATCAAGATATGGTTCATCGCAGTGTTGGTCGCGCAGGAATAGTTCTTACTGCGGAAGGATCAGCTGCCACGCGTCAATTGATTCAATCAGCACGCAAGGATGCCGAGAGATTCGCACCTGGTGTGCCAATTTATGAGATCTGGATAGGCGATGGCGAAGGTCAAGTTCCGTTAAGAAAATTGCAGAAGCAGGTTTCAAAGTATAAGAAGAGGCTTTCGGCGCATCAGATGCGTGAAGTACGTGCTCGCCTTAAAGCGGTGGGTGGAATGTCTCTACCAATTCCAAAGGGACCAATGCCAAAGAATGTGCGAGTGCCTAAGCGTTAGTTTTTCTCGTAAAGACTAAAACAGTTCCACTCAGACGTTCGTTTATTCCACGCCCGTTCTGATCAAAAGTCACGGCAGTTACTACGATCGCTAAGAGGGCTGTGCGTATAAGCGCTTGTTTAGGAGTTGGCGCCTGTCCATCAAGAAATCGAACGATTTTAAGTCCCACAATTTTGTGGCCAGGAGTCGCTCCTCCCAAGATAGAGAAGAGCAGGTACTGGCCAACAAAGAGAAAATAGACCGTGAACGAATAATTTCTAGATTCGAACGGGGTAATAAAGGCGTGGGTAATCAGGTTACAAAAGGCCCAATCCACGGCTAGGCCGAGCATGCGCCGTCCTTGCGAGATCCGTGGATAGCGCGGATCAATCGCCAAAGGGTCCATGGGTTGAGCCTATCGGAGGGCGACTTCTTTCGCCCTGGCAGGGCCAGGATGTAACAAGGCTGTAACACGGCGATGATGCCATTTTTACCTACTGGTTCTAGGGTTAAGCCATCGCAGAGAGCCTCAGAGTCGAGCTCCTCGCATCGATCACAGACAATCGGAGTACTTCATGTTTAAGAATGCGCAAGAAATTTTTGCATATATCAAAAAAGAGGACATCAAATTTGTAGATGTTCGCTTCACTGATCTTCCAGGTATCCAACACCACTTCAACGTTCCTGTTGAGTCATTTGATGAAGCAGTTTTCACAGATGGTCTGATGTTTGATGGATCATCGATCCGTGGATTCCAATCAATTCACGAATCAGATATGAAGCTCCTGCCGGTGACAGAATCTGCTTATCTTGATCCTTTCCGTCTTGAGAAAACTCTGATCATTATCTTCTCAGTGCACAACCCAACAGATAACACCCCTTATTCACGTGACCCACGTGGAGTAGTTAAGAAGGCTGTTGATTACTTAAAGTCAACAGGTATCGCCGATCAGGCCTTCTTTGCTCCAGAGGCTGAGTTCTACGTATTTGATGCAGTCCGATTTAAGACTGGTATCAACGAGGCGTACCACCACATTGATTCATATGAAGGTGCTTGGAATACCGGCATTGTTGCAGATCCAGATGGAACTCCAAACCGCGGATACCGCACACGTATCAAGGGTGGATATTTCCCAGTTTCACCTACAGATCAATTCGCAGATCTTCGTGATGAAATGGTGATGGAGCTCGGTCGCGCGGGCTTACAGGTTGAGCGTTCACACCATGAAGTGGGAACAGCCGGTCAGATGGAGATCAACTATCGCTTCACAGATATTCTCACCGCAGGTGATGAGTTAATGAAGTTTAAATACATCATCCGAAACGTTGCATGGGAAGGTGGCAAGACTGCAACCTTTATGCCAAAGCCTCTCTTTGGAGATAACGGTTCAGGTATGCACGTCCACCAATCATTGTGGAAAGATGGAAAGCCACTCTTCTTCGAAGCTGGAACCTACGGCGATCTTTCAGATATGGCCCGTTGGTATATCGGTGGCCTTCTCAAGCATGCACCTTCACTGCTTGCATTTACAAACCCAACTGTGAACTCTTACCGACGTTTGGTTCCAGGATATGAAGCCCCTGTAAACCTTGTTTACTCAGCGCGTAACCGCTCTGCATGTATCAGAATTCCAATTACAGGATCAAGTCCTAAGGCAAAGCGCATCGAGTTCCGTTGCCCAGATCCTTCATCAAATCCATACCTCGCATTTGCAGCAATGCTCATGGCGGGAATTGATGGAATTATCAATAAGATTGAGCCACCTGCACCAGTTGATAAGGATCTTTACGAACTCGAAGGTGATGAAGCTCGTGCGATTCCACAGGTTCCAGGATCACTCGATGCAGTTCTTGATAGCCTTGAATCAGATCACGCATTCCTCACACAAGGTGGCGTCTTCAGTGAAGACCTCATCTCTACCTGGATCGAATGGAAGCGTAAGCAAGAAGTTGATTACGTACGTTTGCGTCCACATCCAGCAGAGTTCGAGCTCTATTACGATCTCTAGAATTTTTGTGTAAAGAAACCCCGCCAATCACATGGCGGGGTTTCTTTTTTTCTGACTCCCTGATCAACACTTCCGATAGACTCATGCATATGAAGCGTCAGATCTCCCCCTTAAGAGAGTATCTCCATAGAGAATCCTCATCAGGATTGTTCTTGGTACTGGCTGCAACCCTGGGTCTAGTAGTTGCGAACTCCCCACTATCTGATCCTTACTTTGACTTTCTTGCAATCACATTCACCGTAGATGAAGGTTTTTTCTATCTCTCACTTCCTGTCTTAAAGGTAATTAATTATGGTCTTATGACCATCTTCTTTTTCGTCGTTGGACTTGAAATAAAGAGAGAGCTAGTTGCCGGTCATCTATCGTCGGTAAAGAAGGCTGCTATGCCATTTCTTGCTGCAGTGGGTGGAATGGCAGTTCCTGCTGGAATTTATCTCCTGATCGCAGGTGGTCAGGCACCACAAGGATGGGCTGTTCCGGTTGCAACAGATATTGCACTCGCCATTGGATTACTTGCCATGATGGGACCATCGGTAACCCTGGCTTTGCGTTCGTTTCTCTTAGCCTTGGCCGTCATAGATGATATTGGTGCGATTCTTATCATCGCAGTTGTCTATTCAACGGGGATCACATTTTCTTGGTTGGCTGCAGTTCTCGTGACCGTCCTTGTCATTTTTCTTCTTGGAAGAACGAGCGTCACATCATTCCTTGTGTACATACTGCTCGGACTTTTACTTTGGTATAGCCTCTATCGGACAGGTGTCCATCCAACATTAGCCGGCGTCATCCTCGGTTTACTTGCTCCCCACAAAGAGATGCCTCACGCTGATTTTGAAGATAGCGATGACGGCTCTGTTTCCTATGTTGAGTATCTAGGAGCCAAGCTTCACCCATATTCAAGCCTGTTGATCGTCCCACTATTTGCCTTTGCCAACACAGGCGTTGTCATCACTTCAGAGTCCATCAAAGATGCTGCTACATCTGCGATTGCTTGGGGAATTTTCATCGGATTGGTAATCGGTAAGCCTCTTGGTGTTGTCGCAGCTTCATATGCGGCATCCAATGCTAAGGTCGCTGAACTGCCCGAAAATCCCGAATTTTCAAAGATGGTTGCGACGGGATCTGCTGCTGGAATTGGTTTTACCGTCGCACTCTTCATTGCTGATCTCGCTTTTGATGACCTCGTGCTTCAAAACATCGCAGTGGTAGCAGTCATTGTTGCATCAGTTGTCAGCGCCTTGATGAGCACACTTTTCTTTAAGATTTCACGTAAGTAAATCTGACCTACAGTTTATCGATCCAACCCCAGACAGATTCTGCCCCCGAATGACCAACCAGCACGATCACTGCAATGCTTGTCAGTGATGCCACAATTAGGGCGAGTGAAGTAAGTCTGCGAACCCAAACCGAGCCCACAGTTGCCCCTGAACGATCTAAACGCCAGCGCAGATAAATAAGGGCGACCATAGGCAAAGTAGTAAACGGTGCGATCTCACCGAGTTCTGCATGGTTTCCCATATCTTTATCCAGAATCTCTTCAAAGGCTTCTCCGGTAACTTTTGCGAGAAAAAGCGAAATCTGAGCGAAGAAGGCGGTAAAAAGAATTAGTTTTCCATAACGCCGCGAGAAGCTTGGTAGATAGGACATGACCAGAGCGCCAATTGCAACCAGTGGAATCAGAACAATAGAGGCATGAATCACCAGCGGGTGAAGCGGAAGCCCCGCTACAGAACCAAAGAGTCCCCCTGAGATAACCATGACGTAATCTTAATCTAAGAAGAAATCAAGAAGGAAATCAGTTGTTCCAGGCACTACTGAATACTTCTCTAGGTCTGTGATTCCAACGGATGCTAGAACTTCGTCATCGACATAGAAGTTACCGCTATTTTCCTTGGCATCACGGTTAAGAATGACATAGGCAGCATCCGCGAGAATCTCCGGGGTACGACATGATGCCGTATCAATCCCAGGAATCATCTGTAGGGCCGCGGTATCAATAGCCGTTCGTGGCCATAGCGCGTTTACCGCTACTCCATCACGCTTGAATTCTTCCGCCATTCCAAGCACGCACATCGACATTCCATATTTTGCCATCGTGTAAGCAACGTGATTTTTAAACCACTTCGCCTTCATCGACAGTGGAGGTGAAAGAGTCAAAATATGTGGATTGCGTCCCTGGGCAGCACTCTCCTTGAGGTGAGGCAATGCTGCCTGTGATGTAAGAAATGTTCCGCGGACGTTGACATCAAACATCAGGTCAAATCGCTTCGCAGGGGTTCCTAGAGTTGGTGTCAGATTAATCGCGCTGGCATTGTTAATCAGGATATCAATCCCACCAAACTCAGCCACTGTCTGTGCAATTGCAGATGCAATCTGATCTTCATTACGAATATCGCACTGGATTGGTAGGGCTACTCCCCCAGCTGCTTCAATCTCTTTCGCTGCAGTGAAGATAGTTCCCGGCAACTTTGGATTTGGATCGGCCGTCTTTGCCGCAATGGCGACCGATGCGCCATCGGCTGCGGCGCGAAGTGCGATCGCTAAACCAATTCCGCGCGAGGCTCCTGTGATGAAGATCCGCTTGCCCTGCAGGTTTCCTGAGATTGACATTACTTTGCTCCCTTTTCTGCAGATTTCTTGGCCATAAATTTCATAAATGCTTCCATCGCCTCATCCGATGTAAGTGCAAGTGAGAAGAGTTGGAACTCGGCTTTCATTACAGCCGCGACCGCATCATGCTTACTCGCCTTAATCAGCGCCTTGGTGTTAATGATCGCAGTAGGTGGCTGTTCGGCAATCTGTTGAGCTATCACCAGCGCTGTGGCACATGCATCGGTTGAAATCTCGGCGACTAGCCCCATCTCTTTCGCACTTTCAGCAGAGAATGACTCGCCTGTCATAAAAATCTTTGCTGCGCGTTGGTAGCCCACGAGTTCAGGAAAGAGAAGGCTTGAACCCGCCTCTGGAACTAACCCAAGGGATGCAAAGGGCATTGAGAAAGTTGCGTGAGGATCAGCCACTACAACATCGCAATGCAACAACATCGTAGTTCCGACGCCAATTGCGTTTCCATTTACTGCAGCTAAAAGTGGTTTTGGAAAATCAAGGAGTGCACCCAAAAAAGCTGCGACAGTTGAATCTTCTGTCGTAGGAGGGTGTTCCATAAAATCTTTGATGTCATTACCGGCTGTGAAGTGCGCACCGGTGCTCGTCAGAATTACTGCTCTGACGCCAAAATCACCAGCGGCTTCGTTGAGGGCGTCAGCGAGATCGGCATACATGTCACGGGTAAGTGCATTCATCTTCTCAGGACGGTTAAATGAGAGTGTGAGGATGCTTCCCGACGAGGCTTTGGTGATGTTACTCATGAGTAGATGTTACTACCTACCGATGGATTAGAGAAGCACCCGAGTTCATTGAGAAAGAGAATCGCCCGGCCTGCTCACGCAGACCGGGCGTTCTTTATTACCGAGAGATGTATTACCGAGAGATGTATTACCGAGAGTGTGATTTCTTAGCGATCGAGAGTTCCTGCGATGAAAGCTTCAGTCTTGTCATGAGCCTGCTCATCTGTGTATTGCACAGGTGGAGTCTTCATAAAATAAGACGATGGTGAAAGAAGTGCTCCACCAACCTTGCGATCAAGTCCGATCTTGGCACAGCGGAGTGCATCGATGATGACACCAGCTGAGTTAGGTGAATCCCAGACTTCAAGCTTGTACTCGAGGTTCAGTGGAACATCACCGAAAGCGCGACCTTCAAGACGAACATAGGCCCACTTGCGATCATCGAGCCATGGGATGTAATCAGAAGGTCCAATGTGAACATTCTTCTCGCCCATATCGTGATCAAGCTGTGATGTAACTGAGTTTGTCTTTGAGATCTTCTTAGACTCTAGGCGATCGCGCTCAAGCATGTTCTTAAAGTCCATATTTCCACCAACGTTGAGTTGATAGGTACGCTCTAGGAAGACGCCGCGATCTTGGAACAACTTGGCCATGATGCGGTGAGTGATGGTCGCACCAACTTGGCTCTTAATGTCATCTCCAACAATTGGGAGTCCAGCATCTTCAAACTTTTTCGCCCACACTGGATCTGATGCGATGAAGACTGGAAGTGCGTTGACGAATGCACACCCAGCATCAAGTGCGCACTGCGCGTAGAACTTGGCCGCAGCTTCGGAACCAACTGGTAAGTAGCAGATGAGTACATCTACTTGCTCTTCCTTGAGGACGGCGACGACATCTACAGCAGCAGCTGTCGATTCTGTGATTGTTTCGCGATAGTAACGACCAAGACCATCGTGGGTAACTCCTCGGAGCACCTCAACGCCAGTCTTTGCTACATCGCTAAATTTGATTGTGTTGTTTTCGCTAGCCCAGATTGCATCTGCAAGATCTAGCCCAACTTTCTTTGCATCCACATCAAAGGCCGCAACGAATTTAACATTACTAATGTGATACGCGCCTACAGTTGCATGCATAAGACCTGGGATCTCCTGATCTGCTGCGGCATCCTTGTAGTAAGTAACACCTTGAACCAATGAGTTGGCACAGTTTCCTACTCCAACGATGGCAACACGGATGTCGCCTTTTCCAGTTGTGATTTTCACTCTATTTCCTCTCGGTTTTGATCATGTCTTCTAGCCAAGCAATTTCTCGCATAGCCGATTCCAGCGAATGGCGGCGCCACTCCTCTAGATATTTGTCGATACCAGCTGGCGAGCGCTCAAGTTCTCCTCGGAGCATCTCGGCCTTCTCTTGCAGGCGACGATGGCGCCCTTCGAGAATTCTTATTCTGTTCTTACTTGATGTAGGGCTAAAGAAAGCAAATCGAATCTCAAAGGCATCGTCTTCCCATGCTTCTGCATTCACGCTTTCAGCCAAATCTAAAAATCTCTCCGTACCAGATTCGGTGATTGAGTAGACGATTCGTGAACGACGTGAGCCGTGCTCGACATCGCATTCTTGGATCAAGCCCGCTTCTAACATCCGGCGTAACTGTGGGTAGAGGACTGAGAATGAGAGTGCGCGGAATGGTCCAAAGATCGCGCTCATACGTTTGCGAAGCTCGTATCCATGGAGTGGACCTTGAGAAAGGAGTCCGAGGAGGGCGAGTTCGAGTGAATCTGCACGCGAGCGCATCAGCTCTCCCCCTCTTCTCTGCTTTGGGCTATATATCTACAGCGCTATATATCGAATCGATATATCTGACGCTATTGAACATGAGATGGGGTCAGACCGCAACTCATGCGGCTTTCGACTCGCCGAGAGCCACACATGAGTGGCCACGCGCATAGAAGGAGTGTTGGGTGAGAGTCTTGAGTGTGATCCCCTCCCGCATCGGCGAATATCTCGTTGCAGCCGTTGTAATAATCCTCGCCCCTGGCCCGAGCGTTCTCTTCGTGATTGCGCGAGCGATCTCGTGGGGTCGCAGGGTTGCTATCTTGACCGTCCTCGGCAACTCCTTGGGCGCTCTCACACTCTCAGTCGTCGTCGCACTTGGGTTTGGCCCACTCTTATCTCGCTCAGAGCTGCTCTACGCCGCGGTGCAATGGGGAGGTGGGCTCTATCTCCTCTATCTCGGTGTTGATGCATGGCGCAAACGATCACTGCATGCCGCAGCAATGAGTGACGCAAAAGAACTCCATAGTCCAACGTTGTGGCAATGTGTTCGAGATGGTTTCTGGGTGGGAGCACTTAACCCCAAGGGAATCGTCTTCTTTGCCGCTGTCCTGCCACCTTTTGCTGATAAAGATCAAGGAGAGATCACTCAGCAATTACTTTTCATGGGCGCCTGTTTTGCAATCCTTGCCTTCTTTCTCGACTCAACATGGGGATTATTGGCCGGAACTGCACGGAATTGGCTCAGCGGCGATGAACGACGGCTTGTATCTCTAGGGGCGCTAGGAGGAATCGTCATCATTGTTTTAGGAATTTTGGTTATTGCAACTGCCGCTCGTGATTTAATCGCCAAATGAGTTCATCTGCCATCAAGCGTCCCGAAAAACCAGCACGCGACACAATTGCGCCATCTGATCTCACCTTTGGACTTTCCACCTGTAAGCGATGTATCTGGATCAAATACTGGTTCAAAGTCACAATGCCAGGACAATTTCCATTGGTGAAGCCACTGGCTGATGCGCAGGAAGAACATTTTCGCCGCGCTTCCATGCAAGATCTTGATCCCCTATTAGCGCCAGGAGTTATTAAGCAGTGGGGTCAGTGGGTCAAATCTTCGCCCTTAGTTATTGCGGGGCGAACAACGGCGTGGAAGATTCTTGGAATTTATGATCTGCTCGCCCATTATGAAGATGGATCTGTTGGAATCATTGATTGCAAAGTATCTGATTCAGATCGTGATAACGGCCAATTCTATGCTCCGCAACTAGAGGCTTACGCACACGCGCTTGAAAACCCTGACCGCGGAAAGCCTATTCCAGTCTCATCTATGGGACTCCTTGTATGGAAACTCAATGGAGTTACTCCTACCGCCGATGGAGCACACGGATTTGGGGTGACCCAGCATTATCTTCCGGTCGAACGAGATAGTAAAAAATTTCACGTGCTCATTGAGGAACTCGTGGATGTTATCGAAGGTGAATTTCCGGATGCGGGTCCTGAATGCCCAACCTGTAACTACCTCGTGCAGAGAGCACAGATTCAATCAATCGGATGAATCAGATTCCTGATCGCGTTTAGTTGATCCTGGTTTCTTAGCCTTCACTGCATACTCATCGACATACTCTTGCCCGGATAGCTCCTGCAGGCGTGCCATGATTTTATCTGTTACTTCACGTAGGTATGCCTGATCGGTTGAATCACCATCAAAGTACATGGCTTCACCAAATGTCATTCCAACGCGTTTGATATTTGGAATCACTTGACCTGATGGTTGAATTTTTTCAGTGTTAAACATTGCTACAGGAATAACCGGAGCTCCTGATTCGATAGCCAGGCGAGCGATACCTGTACGCCCTCGGTAGAGACGGCCATCTGGAGAACGAGTACCTTCTGGGTAAATTCCAAGACATTTTCCTTCAGATAGAACCTGAAGTCCTGTGATCAGTGCAGCTTCGCTACGCCTTCCACCTGAACGATCAACTGGAACCTGGCCGAGGGCGATAAAGGTTAATTTCTTCAGCAGACCTTTAGGTCCAGGGGATGTGAAGTACTCACTCTTTGCGAGGAAGGTTACTTTGCGAGGCACGACCAGCGGCATAAATATGGAGTCGCTAAATGAAAGGTGGTTTGAGGCAATAATCAGTGGACCAGAGCCAGGAACATTACGCAGACCCTTTACCTTCGGGCGAAAGAGAATCATGAGGAAAGGTGTGAGGAATGCGCGCAAAGTGCCATAGGGCAGATTGTTCATGCTCATAATTTATCCCCTTTCTACTCAATCTGGTCAATTTATGCGAATATAAAGCATGGTACCAACCTCAGATGAGTCAAAACCAGAGCAGAATCCTGGCAAAGATGACCAAGATCTCATAGATGACAAGTTTAACGCTCTGGTCTCTGGACTCTCCCTGGATCAAAGCGCGCCGACTGATTATCTTGACTCGATCGCAGATCAGCAAGAGGTTGACGGTTTTATTCCCCCAGAACCGCAACGAATTAATTTCGTCACTTCAATCAAAGATGGCATGAAAGCATTTAAGAAGTGGAAGGATAACCCTAGAAGAGATAACACAGACCTCGACGATGATGGAGCACAGATATGAGTACACAAATAGGTACAGAATTTAGATGGGGAATCCTTGCAAGTGGTGGAATTGCACAAGCATTTGCGCGAGATCTTTCATACTTTAATCATCACATTGTTGCAGCCGTTGGTTCACGTTCTCAAGAAAGCGCGGATTCATTCGCTGCAGAGTTTCCCGGTTGTAAGGCATATTCAAGTTATGAAGCACTCGTTGCAGATCCAACGCTCGATGCCATCTATGTTGCATCACCGCATCCCTATCACGTGAGCAATACCATCCTTGCACTTAACGCCGGAAAGCCTGTCTTATGTGAAAAACCATTTACCATCAATGCAGCCGAAGCCCGCCAGATGAAAGCGGCAGCTGATGCAAACGGTGTGGCCCTCATGGAAGCAATGTGGGCACGCTTCTTGCCACATATGCATAAGGTCCGTGAAATTCTCGCATCCAGAATCCTTGGAGATATCTGGGCAGTTGAGGCAGATCACGGACAACGTCTTTCAGATTATGCCAACCCTCGACACTGGGAGCCATCACTCGGCGGAGGCGCACTCCTAGATCTTGGGATTTATCCAATCTCTTTTGCTCATATGGTGTTGGGCGTTCCAGAAAAAATCACATCCTCTGCAACCTTTACAGATAAAGGTGTAGATGCAAGTTCCACCGTAATTTTTGATTACAAGAGCGGTGCTCAAGCAATACTTACCTCAAATATGATGGTCTCAACTCCTTGTAGAGCAACGATCTGCGGCACTCTCGGAAAGATAGAGATTGATCGCACTTTCTACAATCCAACTTCAATGCGCGTGATTATGCATGATGGAACAACCACAGAATATCCCAATGAATATAAGGGTCATGGACTCCGTGATCAGGCTCTTGAATTTGAGAGAGTTGTTCGTAGTGGTGCAAAGAGTTCAGCTATTTTGACGCCAGATGAATCAATTCTCATTATGGAATCACTTGATGACGTGCGAAAGCAGATTGGCCTGATTTACCCGAGCGAGAGATAGCGTTCAGAGCAGATTTCACTTACAGTCGAGCGAGATCTGCAACTCCTACTAGCCCAGCTTCATTTCCCAACTGCGCCGGAACAATATCTGGATATGGATGCTTACCTGCAAATGGCATATGACGAATCAAAGACTGACGGGTGGGCTCTAGAAGTATCTCCCCCGCATCAACAACTCCACCACCGATAACAATTCGAGTGGGATCAAGGATCACACTTAATGAAGCGATCCCAGCCCCTAAGTAATGTGCAGTTGTATTAAAGGCTGCCAGTGCCACAGCATCTCCTGCCTGCGCAGCTTCGGTGATGTTCTTTCCTGTGAGCCCATCGAGGGTTCCATTTCCGAGGGAAAGTAGATTGCGCGCAAGTTCTGGGGTCGCACTAATTGCCTCACGCGCATGACGCATCAGCGCGCTTCCACTTGCATACTGTTCGAAACAGCCTCGCGCTCCACATCCACAGAGATGTCCTTCAGGCACTACTCGCATATGGCCGATCTCAGCTGCAGTTCCAAAACCACCTCGATAGAGATTTCCGTTCACAACTATTCCGCCACCAATTCCAGTGCCGACAGTGACAATCAAAAGATGGTCATGTCCACGACCTGCACCGAAAGCCGCTTCTCCCCATGCGGCGGCATTGGCATCATTTTCGATAACAACGGGAAGACCAATCAATGCAGTCAACTGTGCATCGAGGTCAACGCCATTCCAACCAGCGATGTTCGGCGTTGCCAACATAGTTTTTCTATCGGATGAGACAAAACCTGCAGCTGAAATACCTACGGATTCAACGGTGTAAGCAGCCATCAACTCTCGTGCAACATCTGCGATTGCTGCTGTGAGTGCTTGACCACCTTCACGTGGGGTATCACGTCGTGCATCAATGAGAATTTTTCCCGATGCATCTACTACCCCACCAAGAACTTTTGTTCCTCCGACATCAATGCCGATTGTGTAGGCCATAGATATCTTTAGGCTTCGCAGTGCTCTTTTAGCTGCGCAAGTGTTTGATCAATTGTCATCTTCTCTTGCTTGGTAATCATCATTTGCGGAATCGGCATAGAAAGTCCGACCGAAAGTTCGTATGTCACTTCTGTTTCATCTCCAAGATCCTTAACAATGTAGGCGCCATCCATTTTGGTGAGCATGTTGGCATCTTCGAGTTCGAATTCAACTCGCCCAGGTGCACCGTCCCAGTTATAGGTAAGAGAGACTTCATCCTTTACTGCGCCAGCGCTGATAGTCATGGTGACGCCAGTGACTCGACCGGTTTCATCCCTTTCGGTGATTTTGACTTTTGTTATGGAGTCCAACCATTCGGGGTATTTCTCGAGGTCAAACAACGCCTCGGTAACCTCGCTCAGTGACGCTTCAATAACAACTGTTGATCTGCTCATATCGCTCATGGCGCAAGGCTACCTTGAGAAATCTCTTTCTGGGCTCTCCCATTTTTGCCAATCGGGCGCTAGCGTTTGCCCATGACAACTTACTCAGTACCTCCACTGGTCCCTGCTGCAACTGAGGGAAACCTCACTGAATTGATCGCTCACCGCGCATGGTTTGAGCCAGAGCGCGTGGTGATGTCACGTCCACTTGGAGATGGTTGGCAGCCAGTTTCAGCACGAGAAGTCGAAGCAGAGGTGCGTGCCACTGCTAAAGGGTTAGTCGCCGCTGGAATAAATGTTGGTGACAGAGTTGCGATTATGGCCCGTACTCGTTACGAGTGGACAATCCTAGATTTCGCGATCTGGTTTGCTGGTGGATGTGTTGTCCCTATCTATGAGACATCATCTGCTGAACAAGTTGATTGGATCTTGACTGACTCCGGTTCAGTCGGAGTAATTGTTGAAACTCCAACTCATCGCGAACTCGTGCAGACAGTCCTTCCTTCACACACAAAGCATGTGTGGACAATGACCGAAGACGTTCTCTCAGTTCTTGCAAAAGCAGGTGCACACATTAGCGATGATGAAATTGATCGTCGTCGTAATTCTCTTACTCCAGAGACACTTGCCACCCTTATCTATACATCAGGAACAACGGGCCGACCAAAGGGCGTCAGTCTTACTCACGGAAACTTTCTCTCAGAGTGTGGAAACGTTGTACAAGGCGCTTCAGATTTATTCCTTAAGCCTGGCGGTTCAACACTTCTCTTCTTGCCTGTCGCCCACGTCTTTGGTCGTATGGTTCAAATCGGAGCGATCACTGCTGGACTTCATTTAGCGCATTGCAGCGATCCAGTCGGTCGACTCTTGCCCGATCTTCAATCATTTAAACCAACCTTCGTGCTCGCAGTTCCTCGTATCTTTGAAAAGGTCTACAACGGAGCAGAAGCTAAGGCAGAGGCTGCAGGAAAAGGGAAAATCTTTAGAAAGGCAGCCGAGATCGCAATTGCCTATAGCGAGAATCTCGACGCCAAGAAATTTAACCCGATGCTTTCATTTAAGCATGCCCTCTTCGACAAGTTAGTTTTCTCAAAGATTCGCACCACTCTTGGCGGTGCAGTTGAGGCCGCAATTTCAGGAGGTGCTCCTCTTGGTGCTCGCCTGGGTCACTTCTTCCGCGGTGCAGGTGTAACAATTTATGAGGGCTATGGATTAACTGAGACTACTGCTGGCGCGACTCTGAACATCACCGGTAACCTCAAGATCGGAACCGTTGGTCGTCCAATTCCAGGAACATCGGTGAGAATCGCTGAAGATGGTGAAGTTCTGATCAAGGGACCGATCGTCATGAGAGGGTATTGGCAGAATGACGATGCTAATGCCGAAGTCTTCGATAACGATCGTTGGTTCAAATCTGGCGATCTAGGAAAACTTGATGAGGAAGGCTTCCTATCCATTGTTGGACGAAAGAAAGAGCTGATTGTTACCGCAGGTGGAAAGAATGTTGCGCCTGCAGTCCTCGAAGATCGTCTTCGTGCGCATCCACTTGTAAGTCAGTGCATGGTCGTAGGTGATAACAAACCATTTATTGCAGCGCTGATCACAATCGATGCTGAAATGTCCAAGGGATGGATTGCAGCACACAAGAAAGATGGCGCAACAATTGAATCACTTCGCCATGACCCAGATTTAATTGCAGTAATTCAAACTGCAGTAGATGAGGCCAACAAGGCTGTCAGTAAAGCTGAGTCAATTCGTAAATTTACAATTCTTGGTGAGGACTTCACTATCGCTGGTGGACACTTGACTGCAAAGCTTTCGGTCAAGCGCCATGTGGTTGCAGCTCAATTTGCCAAGGAAATTGATGACCTTTACATCAAAGAGTAAGAGGTAGCGCTCATCGTGGCGCATTCGGCAAGGATCGCGATTGCCCAGGATATTCACGATGGGATCGCACAAGATCTCATTGCACTTGGCTATCACCTTGATCTAATCCTGGCCGAGCCTGCTACGCCGGCGACAGTTCGCCATGAGGTGCGCGCGGTGCGCCATGACCTCTCTGCGTTGATAATAAAGGTGCGCAACGAAATCTTCGACCTGCGAAGTAGCGGGGATTTCTGGATTGAAATTGATCAGATTGCCGCATCTATCTCACCGATCATCGTAATCCACCGCGGTGAGTGCGAACTTAATCCCGAGGCTTGTGCTCTTGTCCTGCAAGTGGCTCCTGAACTTCTGCGCAATGCTGCTCGCCACTCTGGGGCTAGCCAGATACACCTTTCATTTACTGCCCAGAATAATCAGACCGTGGTTACTATCCAAGATAACGGTTCTGGCGGTGCGACACCCAGTCAAGGGCGTTACGGACTTCTTGGATGTATTGAACGCGTTGAAGGTTTTGGCGGGTTCATGACAATTGAGAGCGGAGAAAAGGGAACCACAGTCGCGATCACTCTATGAACGCTACCGTTCTGGTTGTCGATGATCATCCAGTAGTCAGAGTGGGAATCGTTAAGTCACTCACTGCCGCGGGCTTTACCTGTATCGGTCAAGCCAGTTCTGTGAAAGAAGCGATAGCGGCAATCGCACTTCACAATCCTCAGGTAATTTCAGTAGATCTCAATCTTCCTGATGGCAATGGGTTGGAAATAGTTCAGTGGGTGAAAAAGCACTCTGCAACAACTGTCGTAATCGTTTTAAGCCTCAATGATGAACTTGATCTCATCTCCGCAGCAGCAAGAGCGGGTGCGAATGGATTCATCTCGAAATCATCGGGGATTGAACTTCTGATTGCAGCGATTGAGAACGCGTTACTGCACCCCACAACCTTTACAAGTAATCGAGCTTTGGAGTTGCTGATGAGAGAGAAAACAGTTGATCTGCTTTCACCGCGTGAGATCACTGTGACGAGCTACCTGGCAGGAGAGAAGAACGTATCTGAAATAGCAACTGCGATGTTTATCTCACAAGCGACTGTAAAGACACATATTGCTTCAATCTATCGAAAACTTGATGCTCACTCGCGGCAGAGCGCGGTTGCTCGCGCGAAGGCCATTGGTTTGCTTTAAATCATGGGCTTGGTCTAAGAAGTCCTGAGAATCTTTCCGACCAAATCTGCCAACGCCATTGATCAATCACCCATTCGCGACCACGTAATCCCATCTCGCGCGCACGTTCATTATCGAGTAAAAGTTCCTCAATCGATTGAGCTACCGCAGTTACATCTGTTCCATCAACTACAAAGCCTGTGATGCCATCTAGAACCGCATCTGGTGCTCCCCCAGATTTTCCTGCAATCACGGGGAGGGCGCAGGCACTGGCTTCAAGATAAACGATGCCGAGACCTTCCACTTCTAAACCCGCAAAGCGTGAGCGAGAAGGCATTGCAAAAATTTCACCAACACAGATGTATCGTGGGAGTTCTGCGTAGGCGATTCGCCCAATAAAGGTGATGTGTGAGTCTACCTGAAGTTTTTTTGCTCTCCCTTCGAGATATCCTCTATATGGCCCTTCGCCAATGAGCACAAGGTGAGCGTTTGGAATCTTTTGAAGCACCTGCGGCATCGCTTCGATGAGTGAATCTTGACCTTTGCGATGAACAAGTCGACCAACGCTGACTATCACGCGCTTATCGAGCAATCCCAAAGTCTTCTTCAGATCCGTAGAGTCCACAGGAGCAAAATGGTCGGTATCAATTCCTGGAGCGATTTTTACCATCGCGCTCTGCGCTGATGTATCTATCGCACGAGAAATCGAGTTGCGCGTAAATTCGCCTAGGTAAGTCAGGTGATCAACTCTTCGAGAAATAAACTTCATTGCGATGGTAAACGGCCAGAGTCGAGACCACCACACTTCATGCCCGTGAGTGAGGGCAATAATTCGCTTGATTCCGGCGCGACGAATGGACCTTGAGAGAAGACCAAGTGGTGCAGCAGCGCCAAAGAAAGCCGTTGTAATGCCCCTCTCTCGAATTAAAGAGGAGATGCAGTACGCGACCCCTAGCGTTGGCAAGAGAATCCGCGCTTTATCGCGAATAACTTCAACGCCGTAGTTTTCAAGCCATTGCTGGTCGTATTCGTCGCTTTGATCTTGCGCGCTTGTGTACACAATGACGGTATTTTTCGGTAGCCGTTGGATAAGTCCGATGATGAAAGTTTCTATGCCGCCAGCTCTTGGACCAAAGTCGTTAGTTATACAAAGTATTTTCTCCACGGGAAATGGCGGGTTCTTCGGAGAGGTTGATTCCAAAGGGCCATTTACCTGCATTCGGCAAGGCTAACTTGCCTTACCAGATGTGCTCAAATTACAGAGGAGCAAAAGTCTGTGAATTAATCACTTGGAAGGGGCTGAACGTGGTCGATGATGTGATGTCCAAGAAAAATCTGCCCTGTACAGATATTCTCTGCGCCATGACCGATAGCAAGCGAACTGGGGAGATCATCGCCACCCTAGTGGTGGGTAGTGATGGCAGTACCTCAAAGGATGGGACATCCCGTGGAGTCAGTTCAACTGTTGATCGTGCCCGTTTTCTAGCACGCAGACGACAGGTAGATGCGATATTGATCGGTGGAAATACCGCCCGAAGCGAGCCCTACCGCAAGACCCCAGTCCCAGTCGTGGTGATCTCAACGTCTATGATTAATTCATTATCCGATAACCGCCAAGCGTATTGGTGGAACGCCTCCCCTAGTGAGGCGATCGAGAGAGCCCAACGCCTCTTTGGTCCCACTATTTTAGTTGAGGCTGGAACTTCGATCATCACTGAATTACTCGAACTTGGATTGATCGATCGACTTGAACTAAGCGTGAGCTCTGTAACCGGTGGTGACGATCGTGTTGATTACAGAAAACTACTTTCGTACTTTACTTCCGTGGAAAATGAAATTGATGGAGAGACAACTTTCTACACAGCAACGCGGTGATGAGACACTAAGCGTATGCTGCGATTACAGCAACTCCTATGACAGCACTTGCAATACCTATGTATTGAACACGGTGTAAACGCTCTTTCAAAAAAATGAATGCTAAAAGCGCAGTCACGATTGGATACAGCGATCCTAATACCATCGCAAGTGATACTAGCCCTTGAGTGGTCGCAATTCCTAAAATCAAGTTGGCGCTGAAGTCAGCTATACCTATAAAGATAAGTAGTCCCAATTGTGGTCTGCCCATTCCTCCAGTACCTCGCAAGCGAAGCAAAATACTTGCACTGATAATAAATGTAGCTGCACGCATCGAGACCATTGTCATGAGGGCGCTAGATTCTGAACCTTGTGACATAAAGGTAAGAGCAGTTCCAAACCCAACAGCTGCGCCAAGGGCCAATAAGATTGGCTGCAAAGGAAATCCTTGAGAGAGTTCAGGTCCGCTTGCTAAAAATGCACCAAGAAGTGCAAAAATCACTCCGATAGTTACGAGTCCGCTAAAGCGCTCTCCTAGAAAAATCAGCGCATAGAGAACAGGAATAATTCCACTCATGGCGCTAATTGGTGAGACAACACCCATTCGTCCGGTTGCAAGAGCACGGTATAAACAAATTAAGCCCACGTAACCGGCAAGACCTGCAGCAATTCCCGGAATCAGATAACCGCCATCGCCAAGGGCTTGTGCGTCCCACGATCCTGTTGCCGTTGCGAGCATTAAGCCGAAAATGAGTCCAATGATCTGCGTGACAGATAAAACTGCAGTCGGTGGAAATCTCTTACTCAAATTTCCTGCCAGATAGTCAGCAGCGCCCCACAACCCACTTGAAATAAGTGCTAATAGCGCAGCCATGAAGCCGAAGATATCGCACTTTTGGGCAAGCCTCCCGCATGCTTGCATATTCACAATTTAGAATAGATCAATGGACACAGCTGCTTTTAATCGACTGCTTGATGTCCTAAGAACAGCAACTCCTCGTGATGAAATTATCCTTGAAGAGGTTCCGGCTCCTCAAAAGTTAGCAACATTCTCTTTTGCATTTACAGCAGATGTAACAAACGGTTTAGTGGGCGATGCTCAAGATGATATTGCGACTGGCAGATTTGTTCTCTTGCACGAACCTGGTGGTCAAGATACGTGGGATGGTGAGTTTCGTTGTGTAACTTTTGTAAGTGCCGATGTTGATGCTGAAATGCAAGAGGATCCACTCTTGCCTGAGGTGGGATGGAACTGGCTTCTTGCTTCACTAGAGAAGTCAGGTTGTGCTTACAAATCCCCCTCCGGCACTGTGACTCGAGTTTCCAGCGCTTCCTTTGGCAAGCTCTCCCCTCGCAATAACGAATCCGAAATAGAAATTCGCGCTTCATGGACTCCTGTGATTTCAGTTGGGGCCGACATCGGTCAGACGCTGCTGAGCCATGTAATGTCGTGGTGTAATCTCATCGCTGAAATTTCATTTCTTCCTCCGGTAATTGATGGCGTCTCATCGATTAAAACTCCGCGCAGATAGCACGTACTCTCTGTGACCACTGAAGAGCCTCGCATTGCTGTACCTCTATTAGCACCAGCTCAAGGATTACCGCCAGTTGTTGATACTGAGGATGCATTTGAAAGTACGTTAAAGGATCTGGCCAATGGAACCGGGCCCTTTGCACTCGATGCCGAGAGGGCGAGTGGATATAAATTTAGTGCTCGGGCGTATCTAATCCAGATTGCGCGTGATGGCGGAGGACTCCATCTGATTGATCCGATTCCATTTGGCCCTCAACATTCACTTTTTCTGCGACTTAACGAACTCTTAGCAACTGATGAAGTGATTCTTCACGCCAGCACACAAGATCTCCCCTGTCTTCGGGAGTTGGGCATTAATCCTGTTCGACTCTTTGATACTGAGTTAGGCGGTCGACTCGCAGGATTGCCTCGCGTTGGATTGGGCCCACTGTTGGAATCCTTGCTCGGTGTACTCCTTGCTAAAGAACACTCAGCAGTCGATTGGTCTACTAGACCCTTACCTGCAGATTGGCTCAATTACGCAGCTCTTGATGTTGAGCTTTTAGTTGAACTTCGTGATGAAATAGATGCACTTTTGGATGCGGCAGGAAAATCGCGATGGGCGGAGGAAGAATTCGCTGCAATTCTTAAGGCACCACCAAATCCCCCTCGAATAGATCCGTGGCGTCGCACCTCAGGAATGCACCATATAAAAAAACGTCGTCAATTAGCGGTAGTTAAAGAGTTGTGGGAGTCACGGGTTGCCCTTGCCGAAGCTCTTGATGTCTCACCTAGTCGACTTCTCTCAGATGCTGCGATCTCAGCAATAGCGCTATCGATACAAGAGGATTCAAAGATTGAGCGAAAGAAAGATTTAGAGAAGATTCTTCGTCCTATTGGTTTACGCGCACGCTGGTTAGAACACCATGAACGCTGGATCGCTTGCATAGCATCTGCTCAAAATTTGTCAGAGGATGAACTCCCACCCGTCCGCGGCGAGAGCGATGCTCTTCCCCCTGTAAAAGTGTGGAAAGAGAAGTACCCACTTCGCTATGCAGCCTTAACCCACGCAAAGCACGCGCTGCTTCTGCGTGCCCAAGAGCTAGAAGTTCCACTCGAGAATCTCATCTCACCAGAGTTTGTACGTCGCATTTGTTGGAACAATCCACGCGGAGGGGTTGAAGGTGCACTCTTAGAATTAGGTGCGCGGAATTGGCAAGTAGAGATTGTCACACCAGTGCTGGAGTCGGCGTTACTGCAAGAAACTCCTTTAGTTGTTGAGGAAGAAGCCCCTCTACCAGCTGCAGATGCTAGTAGTGAAGAATAATCACTCTACTTTTTGAAAAATCTGACCGGCCCTTCGTGCTTAATCGAAAGAGTATCGCCCACTGAATAGCTAGTGTGGCCCACAACTCGTACCTTTATCAACTCCGTGGTGTGAGCAAGTGAGAATGTCAGCATTGCATCGTGGCCGTAATAATCAACTGAGAGGAGTTGGGCCGAGATCCCGCCAGCGAGATCTTTTCCCACTACAACTTCTTCGGGACGGATCACTACAAATCCATTATGAGCGACTTTAAAATCTATCTCACGATTTTTTAGCGGGTAGGAAGTTAAGCCTTGTGAATTTTGTTGAGCAGGTAAAATCATCGCATCACCCGTACTCACTGCGATTTCAGGTGAGGTTGGATTCTCGTATACATCCTCTGGCGTACCAAACTGGGCTATAGCCCCATCGCGCATCAGAATCACTTTATCCGAGGCAACAAGCGCCTCTTCGCGATCGTGTGTCACTAAAATGGCGGTAGCGCCTTGACTGCGCAGAAGTGCAATAACATCTGCGCGTAATTCGTTTCGTAGATGCGCATCAAGGGCAGAAAATGGTTCATCAAGTAGGACCATCTTCGGTTTGATTACTAGCGCACGGGCAAGTGCCACACGTGTCTGCTGTCCACCAGATAACTCACTAGGCATCGCCTCTTCATATCCCGGCATGCCAATCAGATCGAGCATCTCAAAGGTGAGTGACTTTATCTCTGATGCGCTCTTTTTCTTACGATCGATTCCAAAGGCGATATTGCGAGCCACATTGAGATGAGGAAATAGAGCTCCTTGCTGTGGAACATATCCTGTTGATCTCTTATGAGGGGCGAGTGAAAGCGATGAGAGTCCAATTAATTGACTCCCTAAACGAATCGTTCCACCACTTGGCGTGAGTAACCCTGCAATGGCGCGAAGAAGGGTTGTTTTGCCACAGCCTGAGGGTCCAAGGAGAGATGCAATTTCGCCAGTATTAAGAGAGAAAGACAAGTCAGAGATTACTTTGCGCGCACCGAACTGCACATCTAGATGTGAGACCTCAAGAGTTGTCATCTTGACTCTCCTAACTGTAAATCCCGAACACTGCTCTTTGTTCTATCAAGAGCTTCGCGTGGAAGGCTCAATAGAAAAGTTGGCACTGCAGCGATAAGTATCAATAGTAATGCATACGGTGCGGCCTCATTAAACTTACTTACTGCAGCGTAACTCCACACCTGCGTCGCAAGTGTCTCCATACCGATAGGACGGAGCATAAGAGTTGCTGGTAACTCTTTCATCGCCGTGAGAAAGACCAAGAGTGTGCCAAGGGCAATGCTAGGAAAGGCGATAGGAAAAGTAACTGTCCGTGCAATCGCGGCTCTATCTTTTCCTAACGTCGCAGCCGCTTCTTTGACCGCCGGCGAGACTAGTTGGAGAGAGTTCGACATCGCGGCGACAGCTTTAGCAAGAAATAAAATTGCATAGGCGAAGGCAAGTAGCGCTGTCGATTGATAGAGAGGACCTAACTTAGATCCAAGCGATACCAGCGCTAGGCCAACCACAACTCCCGGTAATGCGTGAGAGATGAGTACAGCTTTTTCGACAAAAATGGAGAATCGATTGTTTCCTTGCGCAATGAGCGCGCCCAAAGGTAGAGAAAAGAGAAGCGCCAGTGCGGCCCCTGAAGCAGCGATAGTCACAGTCGAGATCGCAGCAGAGAGAAGTTCACCCCAATTAATGGGTACAGCATTTGAGAAAAATCGTGAGAGAAGTACGCAAACCGGAACGAAGACTGCAATGGCTGTATAGAGACCGACCAGGACTAGAAGTGTGATCTTTGCACTCGAATTATTTATTCGAAGGTGCTTTCTTTCACTCCGTCTTGTAGCGCTCTCAGATTCTTGCTTACGCTTTAAACCCGATTCAAAGGCGATAAAAACCGTTGATGCGAGAACAAGAATGAGGGCCATAATCGCTGCCCCACTTCGGTCATATGTTGACTTGAAAAGATTCTGAATCGAAACCGTAAGGGTTGTTACGTTGAGCAGTGATACAGCACCGAAATCACTCAGTACATAGAGGCCCGATAAGAGCGAGCCAGCACTAATCGCACCACGAATTTGAGGAACGATTACTCTCAAGAGAATGGATACTTTGGAAAGTCCTAGAGTTCGTGCCACTTCAATAAGGCCAGTATCAAGACGCCGTAGGGCAATGACTACCGAAAGCATCATGTAAGGCAAGGTGGTCAGAACGAGAATGAAGATGGCACCGAGAATTCCAGAAAGTCGTGGAATCAAGGCGAGCCAGGTGTATGTGAATACATAGGAAGGAATCGCAAGCGGAAGAATCATGGGAATGATCAGCAGGTGCACATATGGCAGGCGAACAAAATGGATACCAGTCGCGATGAGAGTTCCGATAAGAACGTTAATCAGTACAACAGCGATGAGAATGACTGCCGTCGTGGCGATGATTTCAAGCGTTCTCTGGCGAAAAAGTAGTTCAATTATCTGCTTACCTGGCTTTTCAGCAGCGCGAATGACGAGATAAATCAGTGGGATAAAGGTAAGCGCGAGAACAATGGATGAGAGCCCAATCAGAGGTCGGCTAGTGGAATTCTCTCTCTGCAGTATTTCTCTCATGGAATTTAAAGGAGTCCGACCTTAATCAAAAGCTCCTGAGTTTTTTGGATATTGTTCAATGAATCAAGATCCACGGTTGGGGCACCGATTGCGCTAAGAGTTGGTAAATTCACAGGAGATTTTTCGTTTGCAATGAGAGAGTACTCAATGGTCTCTGTAACAAATTTCGCCTGAATCTCTTGAGAGGTAAGAAAGTTGATGAGGTTCTCTGCAGCTGCATATTTTGAACTCGATTTGAGAATTCCCGCGCCTGAAACATTGATCATATTTCCGAGATCACCGCTTGCGAAGAAACCATTCTTTGCTTTGATCTCTCTGCCTAGGCCTTGGCTTACTTCCCAAACATAGTAGTGATTGACCAGGCCTATAGAGATAATTCCTGAATCGATCGCCTCGACTATGGCGCTATTTTTTGGAAAAATTTGAACATCGTTTTTGACAAGTGATTCAAGCCAGCGTTCTGTAAATTCCTCACCTTTTGAATTCATCATTGCTGTCACGAAGGCTTGGAAAGAAGCATTAGTTGGAGCAATTCCCAGTTGTGATGTGTAGACAGGTTTCGACAAATCAGTGATTGATTGTGGCAATGTTGTTAAAAGTTCGGGGTTATAGGCAAAGACGCGAGCGCGACCGGTGATACCGATCCAACTGCGATCTCCTGCGATATATGTCGAGGCAATCTTCACTCCAACGCTGGTAGGTAGCGCGGTAAAGAGCCCTTCCCTAGCCACTGCGCCCAGTGATCCTGCATCTTGGGCGAGAAATATGTCAGCCGGTGAATTCGAACCTTCTTCTCGAATCTGCGCGGCGAGCTCTGCTGAATCCGCATAGCGAATATTGAGCTTGACTCCGCTCTCCTGCTCCCACTGCGCAAGGAAGGGGGCGATGAACTCCTCTGAGCGACCTGAGTAGATCGTTAGCTCTGTCGAGCTGCTCTCTTGGCCGCCCGGGCTAGAACATCCGACGAGGGTTAACGCCGTGGCGAGTGCGAGTAGGAGAGATAATCCGATTTTTTTGGCCATGTCTTGACCTTAGGCCAGTGGGATGAATTACGCAACATAAGTGTTGCGTAATTACCATCACACGCAGGAGGTTGATGCGCAATTGCCTACTGACGGGTAGCCTTGAAACCTCACCATTGAAAGAGGCTTGAAGCAATGTCTACACATTCACGCGATCTACTCACCTCAGTCGTTCTCGTCGACGCAGTCCGTACTCCTTTTGGAAAGGCTGGCTCTCTCTACGCAGGTACCCGCGCAGATGATCTGATGGTCCGAGCAATGCGCGGACTTCTAGAGCGCAATCCACAATTACCACTTGATCACATTGATGATGTCGCGATCGCTGCTGCCACGCAAACTGGTGATCAAGGAATGAACCTTGGACGCAGCGCATCACTTCTTGCCGGTCTTCCTAACACAGTGCCTGGTTACTCAGTAGACCGATGGTGTGCTGGTGCGATGACTTCGGTAACCACTCTCGCTGCATCGATTGCAATGGGAGCAAATGAAATTGCAATTGCAGGCGGTGTTGAGCATATGGGAAATCACCCAATCGGTGATGGCCTTGATCCCAATCCTCGCTTTCTAGCAGAACGTATTGTTGAACAAGACGCACTTGCCATGGGTGCAACGGCAGAGCGCCTACACGATCGCTTTCCACATTTAACAAAGGAACGCTCAGATGCTTTCGCGCTCGCTTCACAGATGAAGACTGCGCAAGCATATAAGGATGGAAAGATTCAACGCGATCTCATTCCAACTGCTGCACGAAGCGCTGAACTTGGTTGGGGTATTGCAACTGTCGATGAACCACCTCGCCCAACAACAACTCTTGAAGGACTTGCAACGCTGAAGACTCCTTTCCGCGCAGCAGGTCGCGTCACAGCCGGAAATTCATCAGGTCTGAACGATGGCGCAACAGCTGCACTATTGGCTAGCGAAGAGAAAGCGATCGCACTTGGTCTTCCCGTCAAGGCACGTCTAGTGACATTTGCATTTGCCGGTGTTGAACCTGAGGTCATGGGTTATGGGCCTGTACCAGCGACAATCAAAGCGTTGTCCAAAGCAGGCTTATCAATTGAAGATATCGGCGCTTTTGAAGTCAATGAAGCTTTTGCTATTCAAGTACTAGCCTTCTTAGATCATTTCGGAATTGCAGATGACGATCCTCGCGTGAATCCATTTGGTGGAGCGATTGCAGTCGGTCACCCTTTAGCCTCTTCAGGAATTCGCTTGATGCTCAACCTTGCTCGCACCTTTGAAGAGAAGCCAGATGTTCGTTACGGAATTACCACCATGTGTATAGGTCTTGGCATGGGCGGAACAGTTATCTGGGAGAACCCACACTTTGGAAAGAAGGCATAACTCATGACGACAATTACTCTTCCAGAAGGCGCACCAGAAGAAGTTGTAACTCATGCCCTCGTCAGAGATGTCGATCTCGTTGCATTTGGGGCTTCCGGCGTTCTTGCACTGATCACTCTCGATAACGGACACGACCACACTCGCCCGAATACATTCGGGCCACAATCACTCATGGCTCTGGATGCTGCAATCACCGAGGCAATATCGCGTAAGCCTGCCGCCATTGCGATTACAGGTAAGCCATTTATCTTCGCCGCTGGCGCTGATTTATCTGCTCTCTCATTTTTAAATGATCGTGCTCAGGCAGTAGCGATTGGAAAACTCGGTCACGATGTTTTCCGCCGTTTCGATGAATGCGGAATTCCAACCTTTGCATTTATCAATGGCTTAGCTCTCGGTGGCGGACTAGAAGTCGGACTTCACTGCAAGTACCGAACCTTATCCGCTACCGCTTTCACAGGTTTGCCCGAAGTTTTCTTAGGTCTAGTGCCAGGATGGGGTGGAGCAACAATCCTTCCGCAGCTCATCGGACCCGAAAAGGCTGTTCAAGTAATTATCGCTAACGCTCTCAACAACAACACGATGATGAAGGCAAAAGATGCACTCGCACTCGGAGTGGTAGATAGCGTCTTTGAGCCAGCAGATTTCTTAGAAAAATCAATCGCATTTGCCGCTGGAATCCTTTCAGGCAAGAAAGTCATTGAGAGAAAAGATTTCTCTTCAGATCCCGCATGGGATTCTGCTCTCGCCCAAGGTCGCGCCATTGCACTCAAGAAATTTGGTGGTGCAGAAATTGCTAGCCCAACCAAAGCACTTGAACTGATGGCCGCTTCGCGGACCAGCTCACGCGGTGCAGGTTTTGACGCTGAAGATCAGACACTTGCCGATCTCACGATGTCAGATCCACTTCGCGCATCACTCTATGCATTTAATCTCATTCAGAAAAAGCGGAAGAAGGTCGAGGGTGCGCCAAAGGCTGCTCTCGCTCGTAAGGTATCCAAAGTCGGCGTCGTGGGCGCTGGCTTAATGGCCTCTCAACTAGCACTCTTACTTGTTCGTAACCTTAAGTGCCCTGTTGTCATGACAGATATTGACCAAGAGCGCGCCGATAAGGGTGTTGCCTGGGTGAAAAATGAACTGAATAAGTTAGTTGAGAAGAAGAGAATGTCTGCAGAATCGGCAGGACGTCTTGCCCTCCTAGTTTCAGGATCGTCAGATCAGAACGTTTTTGCGGGTTGTGACTTTATTATTGAAGCAATCTTCGAAGAGTTATCTCTCAAGCAGGATCTCTTCAAAAAGCTCGAGAAGATCGTCTCACCTGAATGCATTCTTGCTACAAATACATCCTCTCTTTCAGTTGAGAAGATGGGAGAAGGACTCGTCAATCCAGAGAGAGTCGTTGGCTTCCACTTCTTTAATCCAGTTGCGATCATGCCTTTGCTAGAGATCGCTCGCACATCAAAGACCGATGATGCAACCACTGCTACAGCGGTAAATATTGGCAAGGAGCTCAAAAAAACCATGATCATCTGTAAAGATGCTCCTGGCTTTGTGGTCAATCGGCTTCTCACCCGCTTCATGGGCGAGATCACTGATGCAGTCGATGAAGGCACATCCCCTGAAGTGGCTGATAATGCAATGCGCTCTATCGGTTTTCCAATGTCACCATTTGAACTCCTCGGACTCGTTGGTCCTGGTGTGGGTCTACACGTTGCTAAAACCTTGCATGAAAACCTTGGACCACGGTACCGAATCTCCCCAACAATGGAGGCGATGGTCAAGGAAGGAATTAAAACTTTCTACATCAAGTCAGAGGATGGAACAGTTTCGCCCAATCCAGCAGCGCTAGCTCTTGTTCACAAAGGTGACGCCCCCTCAACGGCTGAGCAAGTTCGATCCCGTGCACTCAATGCTCTTGCAGAAGAAGCTCGCATGATGCTTGATGAGGGTGTTGTTGCAACGCCTGCTGAGATTGATCTCTGCATGCTGATGGGCGCTGGGTGGCCCATGCACCTCGGTGGAATTTTGCCGTTCTTAGATCGCGAAGGAATCAGCGAATCTATCTGCGGTTCACGTTTTCATCCTGCGGGAGTGGCATCTCTACCCCAACCGTAGAACTAGGGCTAGCACTTGACCACGCGACAATCTCACGCGCAATATTCTGTGCGGTGATTCCGAGATCACTCAGGATCTCAGCGCGTGAAGAGTGTTCAATGAAGGTGAGCGGTACACCGATCGAATGAATTGGAATATTGAGTCCACCAGTTCTAAACATCTCAGATAGTGCGCTGGCAATTCCACCGTGTGCGATTCCATCTTCAACTACCACAACGCTCTTGTAGCGATCAGCCATGGTGATCAATGACGGTGGCAATGGCTTTACCCAACGCGGATCAATCACGGTTACGCCAACACCTTCACGATATGCCTGTGAAGCAGCCTCTACCGACATAGTCGCCATCGCACCGACGCTAATGAGAAGAACATCCGCACTTTCTCCACGGTAGAGAACATCAATTCCATCACGTCGTTCAAATGCAGGAATATCTGCTGACACTGCCCCTTTAGGAAAACGAATGACAGATGGAGCATCGCTTATCTCTACCGCTTCACGAAGTACCTCTTTAAGGCGTGCGCCATCTCGAGGTGCGGCAAGGCAGAGCGATGGAATGATTCCAGTAAGCGCCATATCCCAAATTCCGTGATGAGAAGGCCCATCATCTCCAGTGATTCCAGCGCGATCGAGAACAAAGGTCACGCCCGCTTTATGGAGAGCAACATCTAAAAGCAATTGATCAAAAGCGCGGTTAAGAAATGTTGAGTAGATCGCAACGACAGGATGAAGTCCGGCAAATGCCATTCCCGCAGCACTTGTTACAGCATGCTGTTCTGCGATTCCCACGTCGATCGTGCGATCTGGATAAGCATCTGCAAATTTATCTAGGCCAGTTGGGCCCAACATAGCCGCGGTGATCGCCACTATATCTTTGCGATCTCGACCAATCTCAACTAGCTCTTCTGAAAATACCTTTGTCCATGAAAGTGCGCTCTTTGAAAGTGGCTGTCCTGTCTGCGCATCAACAACTCCTACGGCGTGGAACTTCTCTGCCTCATCAGCGATCGCAGGTTTATGACCGCGACCTTTCTCAGTAATCACATGCAGTAGAACAGGCTCGCCAAATCCCTTGGCTTGGACCAACGCTCTTTCTAGTGCATGGAAATCATGGCCATCAATGGGACCAAGATACTTAAGACCCAAATCTTCAAACATTCCTTGCGGAGCAATAATGTCTTTGATGCCTTTTTTCACTCCGTGGAGCGTGTCATAAATCGGAGTTCCCACTACTGGAGTCTTATGAAGAACCTCTTTGCCCCAATCGAGGAAGCGTTCATATCCCTGGGTAAGACGAAGAGTTGAAAGGTATGTCGCGACTCCACCAATTGTCGGCGAGTAAGAACGTTCATTATCGTTGACTACTAAAATGAGGTTTCTCTCTTTTTCTGCTGCAATGTTATTAAGTGCCTCCCACGACATTCCTCCAGTGAGTGCACCATCTCCAACAACAACTACAACATTACGATCTTTCTGACCCGTAAGCCAGAATCCACGCGAGATTCCATCGCCCCATGATAAAGCCGTGGATGCGTGTGAATTCTCGATCACATCATGGTCGCTCTCGCCGCGGTTTGGATATCCCGCAATACCACCACGACGGCGAAGTGCATCAAATTGATCAGCACGGCCAGTGAGAATTTTGTGAACATAGGACTGATGCCCTGTATCAAAGAGAACTACATCGCGTGGAGAGTCAAAGATACGATGAATTGCCATAGTAAGTTCAACAACGCCGAGGTTTGGACCAAGATGGCCGCCTGACTTTGATACTTTTTCAATCAGGAAAGAGCGAATCTCAGCAGCAAGCTCAATGAGAGCCTGGTTACTGAGCCCCTTGATATCGCCAGGGCTCTTGATTGATTCGATCACAGACGGATTCTAGATCACGCAAGCAATTGGCGTAGGACGAACTGCATGATTCCACCATGTCGGTAGTAATCAGCCTCGCCGGGTGTATCGATACGAACCTTCGCATTGAAGGTAATCGCACCGGCTGTCACCGTAACCTCTTTGGGTACTCCCCCTGTATTCAAGGCGGTGATTCCAGAAATTACGAAAACTTCATCACCCTTGAGTCCCAAGGACGTTGGATTTTGCCCATCGATAAATTGCAGAGGTAGAACGCCCATACCGATCAAGTTTGATCTATGGATACGTTCAAAACTTTCAGCAATCACTGCGCGAACTCCGAGGAGAGCGGTTCCCTTAGCAGCCCAATCTCGAGATGATCCTGATCCATATTCTTTACCTGCCATGATGACAAGAGGGACTCCGGCTGATTGATATGCGATAGAGGCATCATAAATTGTTTCTTGCACGCCACCTGAAAGGAAATTGCGTGTGAACCCACCCTCAACGCCATCAAGAAGGAGATTTTTTAGGCGAATATTTGCAAATGTTCCACGAATCATCACTTCATGGTTTCCACGTCGTGAACCATAAGAGTTAAAGTCATTGCGCGCTACACCGTGGCTCTCAAGGTATTTACCGGCAGGTGAGTCCGCTTTAATGTTTCCAGCAGGAGAGATGTGGTCTGTTGTGACCGAATCTCCCAAAATTGCCAATACGCGCGCGCCACTGATATCAACAACGGGCGTTGGCTTTGGCGGCATGTTTTCAAAGTATGGAGGCTTTCGCACGTACGTTGACTGTGGATCCCATTCAAATGTATTGCCTGTTGGAGTATCGAGTGATTTCCACCGATGATCTCCATCAAAGACTGTTGCATAATCTTTTGTAAACATATCTGAAGAAATCGCCTCGTCGATAACACTTTGAATCTCTTGGGCAGATGGCCAGATATCCTTGAGGAGAACTGGATTTCCAACTTTGTCATAACCGAGTGAATCATTCTCAAAATCATGATTCATCGTGCCCGCCAAGGCATAGGCAACAACCAAAGGAGGGGAAGCAAGGTAATTCATCTTTACATCTGGGCTAATTCGACCTTCAAAGTTACGATTGCCTGAGAGAACGGCAGAGACCGCTAGATCGTTTTCATTAATTGCTTTGCTGATTTCGACAGGAAGAGGTCCTGAATTACCGATACAGGTAACACAGCCATAGCCAACGAGGTGAAAACCTAGCTCCTGCATATAATGGGTTAAACCCGCACGATCGTAGTAATCGGTCACCACTTTAGATCCCGGAGCGAGAGTGGTCTTAACCCAAGGCTTAGAGGTAAGTCCTTTCTCTACCGCATTCTTGGCAAGAAGGGCTGCCCCGATCATTACTGAAGGATTAGAGGTGTTGGTACACGATGTGATTGATGCAATCACCACATCACCATTTTTGATTGTGGTGGCTTTATCTCCAACCTTTACTGGGAATGCAGATTTTCCAGTCTTCTCACTGAAATATGTTGGAAGAACTTTTTCAAATGCAGCCTTTGACTGCGATAGTGAAATTCGATCTTGTGGGCGCTTTGGGCCAGCAATTGATGGAACGATTGTGGAGAGATCAAGTTCGATATGTTCTGAAAAACGTGGCGATGCTGAAGGATCGTGCCACAGTCCTTGCACTTTTGCATAAGCCTCGACGAGTGCAATCTGATCTTCCTTGCGTCCGGTCAATCGCAGATAGCGCAGCGTTTCATCATCAATTGGGAAAATTGCACACGTTGATCCGTATTCAGGGCTCATATTTCCAATCGTCACGCGATTGGCCATCGGCACACTCACAACACCTGGACCATAGAATTCAACAAATTTTCCGACAACACCATGCTTACGGAGCATTTCAGTGATTGTCAGTGCCAAGTCAGTTGCTGTTGTTCCCACTGGGAGTTCTCCACTGAGCTTAAAGCCAACAACGCGTGGAATGAGCATTGATACTGGCTGACCAAGGAGGGCAGCCTCTGCTTCGATTCCGCCAACACCCCAGCCGAGAACACCAAGACCGTTCACCATTGTCGTGTGTGAATCTGTACCTACGACGGTGTCTGGATATGCGCGAAGAACGCCATTGACTGTTCGAGTCATGATTACTCGTGCCAGGTATTCAATATTTACTTGGTGGACGATTCCAGTTCCGGGCGGTACAACTTTAAATTCATCAAATGCGCCTTGTCCCCAACGCAAGAATCTATAACGCTCGCGATTTCGCTCGTACTCAATATCTGTATTCTCTTCAAAAGAGTTTCGAGTACCGAAAACATCGGCAATCACTGAGTGGTCAATTACCAACTCCGCTGGGGCGAGAGGGTTTACCTTTGATGCATCTCCCCCAAGTTCAACGATCGCTTCACGCATGGTGGCAAGGTCAACGACGCAAGGTACTCCAGTGAAGTCCTGCATCACTACTCGTGCTGGAGTAAATTGAATTTCAGTATCTGGTTCGATGGCGGGATCCCACTTGGCTAACGCCTTGATGTGGTCGACGGTGATATTGGCTCCATCTTCGCAGCGAAGAAGGTTCTCAAGAAGAATCTTTAGCGAGAAGGGCAGATCGCTCGCGCCTTCCACCTGGCTGATATCAAAGATTTCAAAGTCTTTGCCTGCAATTGTGAGATTTTGCTTTCTACCCAGCGAATTCTTGCTCATAGGCTCAAGATACCTCAGTCGGAGTAAAGAGGGCAACGCACTCAATGTGATGTGTCATTGGGAAGAGATCAAATGCTCGCAGATCTGAAAGGGTGTAATTGGCATCACGCAATAGCGCGGAGTCTCTGGCTAGAGCTGCTGGATCGCAGGCAACATAAACAATTCTTCGCGGCGCACAGGCAACCATGCTCTCGATAACACTTTTCTTTGCTCCATCCCTTGGTGGATCCAGAATAATGATATCTGCGGAGGAAAATCGCGGAAGAATTTTCTCGACATCACCTGTGTAGATCTTCACATTATCAGCATCGCCGAAATTAACTGCAGCATCTGCCGTCGCACTCTTGCCTCCTTCGACTAAATCAATTCTCCCTGTTGGACCAACGAGATCGAGAAGTGCAAGTGCGAAGAGTCCAACCCCACCGTAGAGATCAACGAGATGATCACCTGGTTTGACCGCTGCAAATGTACTTACTGCCTCAACTAAAGTTTCTGGAGCTGCGATATTGCTCTGCCAGAAAGAATGAGGGCTTACTTGATAGCTTTTATCTTTGACTTCATAGAGCTGAATTCGATCACCTTCAAATTCATCGCCAATAAGAATTCTAGGAACTCTTGTACTTGCTGCACTTACCTCGATTCGAGCACCTGGCTCCCATGTGCGCATAGCCAAAGATTCATAATTGACTGACGGGTGTAGGACCAAACAATTATTGATTGGAATGATGCTGTTTGTTCTCGAGCCATAAAAGCCTGCTCGCCCATTTTTATCTGCACCGATTATTGTCTGTGTTCGCCATCCAAGAGCATCAGAGACCTCTTCGACTTCGACGTTGATATCCATTTTGGCAATCCGTGAAAACTGTTCTGTGATCACCTGGCTCTTGAGCCTTCGCTGGGCAGAAATCTCAACATGCTGGAAATCGCATCCGCCGCAACCGTTGCGGTTGGCATATGAACACGGCGCTTGCACTCGATCAGCCGAAGCGTTGATAACTTCGACAACATCACCTCGGTTAAAAGAAGATCCGACACTTGTGATGGCGACATCAACAATTTCACCCGGCAGGCCATGACGCACGAATATGACAGCGCCTTCATGACGGGCGATGAAGTGGCCACCATGAGCGACTTTTTCGATGGTGACCCGAATTATCTGCCCTACTCGGAGAACGGCGCGTTCAGTAGATGTCATAAAGGTAAGCCTAAGGGGGTAAGTTATGACATGTGCACGTAGTAATCATGGGTTGCGGTCGAGTCGGATCCTCTTTAGCGAGTGAACTTGAACTCCTTGGCCATTCAGTCTCCATCATCGACCAATCTCGCGAAGCATTCCGCCGCCTTGGTCCAGATTTCAAGGGTCGTACGATCAGTGGAATCGGTTTTGATCGTGACACTTTGTTAGAGGCAGGAATCGAAACCGCTGATGCGTTCGCCGCTGTCAGTAATGGCGATAACTCAAATATTTTGGCCGCACGCGTAGCTCGAGAAACCTACGGAGTCGCAAACGTCGTTGCTCGTATTTACGATCCAGGTCGAGCAGAGATTTATCAGCGTCTAGGAATTCCTACTGTTGCAACTGTTCTGTGGGCTACAGATCAGATTATGCGTCGCTTGGTTCCCGAAGGTTCACGCAGTGAATGGCGAGATGCGACAGGAACAATTGAACTCGCTGAAGTGCACCCACATAATCAATGGCTCGGTCTACCAATCACCGCAGTTGAGAGCGCCACCACTGCACGCGTTGCCTTTCTCACACGACTTGCAGAAGGTTTAGTTCCTAATGAGCACACTGTTCTGCAAGAGGGCGATCTTCTTCACATGATTATTGAGACTTCACGAGTGCGTGAAGTGGAATCCATCTTGGCTAATCCACCACAGGAGCGTTCATGAAAATTGCTATCGCAGGAGCGGGAAATGTTGGTCGCGCAATTGCGCGCGAACTTCTCGACAATGGCCATGAAGTTCTGTTGATCGACCGTGACCCAAAAGCTTTGAAGTTAGATTCTGTCCCAGATGCACAGTGGCTCATGGCTGATGCATGCGAAGTGACATCACTGGATAAGGCTGCCCTTGGTACTGCACAAGTTTTAGTCGCCGCAACTGGTGATGACAAGGTTAATCTCGTTGCATCACTATTGGCAAAGACAGAATATGGCGTTCCAAGAGTAGTCGCGCGAATAAATCATCCAAAGAATGAGTGGATGTTTGATTCATCGTGGGGTGTAGATGTTGCAGTATCAACTCCTCGCATCATCTCTGCCCTTGTTGAAGAGGCGGTAAGCGTCGGAGATGTTGTGCGACTCTTTAGCTTTAGAAAAGGTCAGGCTAATCTTGTTGAACTCACCTTGCCTGATACATCAAGCTGTATTGGAAAAACTGTCGAGGAGATCGAACTTCCAGATGACGCCTCATTGGCTGCAATCGTGCGCGATGGAAGAGTAATCGCTCCATCACCAACAGATGTATTCAGCGCTGGCGATGAACTCCTCTTTGTCGCATCGGCTGTAGCTGAGGGTTTAATTAAGGGCTGTTTTATAGAGTCTTAACTCTCATTTTTCGCTAGCGGAACTGCGCTGATTACCCGCCATGTTCCCCACAAAGTAAGCGCGTAAAGTGGAAAACCAAGAAAAATATTAGCCACTCCTAGTGCAGTAAAATAATCTGCTAAATACAATGGGTACTGAATTGCTAATCTCGTTGCAAATAGAGCAAACCAAATCCAGGTTGCATAGGTGTATGCACGTAACCGGAGAGGGTCTTTTCTCCACGCCAAATTTTCACCCAGAATAGCACCCAACATCAGGCCAATAACTGGCCATTTCACGATGATCGAAATTAAGTAAACAACCATAAACGCTAAATTCTTCCATAGACTTGGCTGGAAATAATTTGATGGCTTCCCAGTTTTCCATGCAAGCCAACCACAAAATGCCACAGCAATAAATCCTGAGAAAGTGTGCATCAACTTGTCACGCCGAATTAGTCTCAGAATAAGTAGGGCTGTCGCTAAAACCAGTGAGATCAGCATGCATACTTCTAAGTTTTTTGTGATGTTATAAGAAGTTAGGAAAACAACAGAAGGGACAGTCGAGTCAATAATTCCTTTTCTGCCTCCGAGGGCTGAAATGATCTTCTCTTTATCCTCTGCACTACTACTCATGCTTGCACTCCAGTAGAACCAAATCCACCTTTACCGCGCCCTGAGCCCGGAAGCTCACTCACTTCAACAAACTCTGCGCGCTCTACCTGTTGAATCACAAGCTGTGCGATGCGATCACCACGCTTGAATGAGATCGACTCACTTCGATCATGGTTGATAAGAATGATCTGTAGCTCGCCTCGGTACCCGGCATCAACGGTGCCTGGTGAATTCACCATCGTGACACCATGTTTTATCGCAAGCCCTGAGCGAGGGTGAACCAGTGCGACGTAACCATCTGGAAGTGCAATTGCGATGCCGGTAGGAACCAATGCGCGCTCACCTGGAGCGAGAGTGATATCTATTCTTGAGACGATATCTGCACCAGCATCGCCCGGTTTTGCATATCGTGGCAGAGGCAGATCTGGATCCAGACGTGTGATTAATACTTGGACCTGACTCATGGATTGATCTCAAACTCTGGATCAACAAATGCGAGTAGCTCTGGTGACTTCTTGATGTATTCAAGATAATCCGCTGGAGCGTTCGACATAAAATGGCTCATAGGAACGATGATAAAGAGTGCGGCTGCGCGCACTGCAATCTCTCCTTCAGGACCATTAATTCTTCCTACCGCTTCTGTATATACCTTGCGATTTACCTGTCCAGTAATCACTGCAGAGATGTGAAGAGTTGTCCCGATAGGAATTGGTTTAATGAAATCTGTCTCAAGGCGGCCAGTTACAGCTGGTGAGCGAATGAGCCACATGAGTTTTCCAAGCGCTTCATCAAAGGCAAGTGATAACAATCCGCCATGTGCTAATCCAGGTGCTCCTTGATGATTTTCTGTCACTGTGAATTCGGCGGTGAGATCGAGTCCAGATCCAGCATGTGCGATGAGATGTAATCCTGTGGGATGAAGTTCTCCGCAACCAAAACAATGACCGAAATGCGAAGGGATCTGTGTTCCGATTGCTGGAGCAAGAGGATGGCGCTCTGGAAGTTTGGCGCCTGCAGGGGGCGTGGTGCTTGCCATTCGACTCATGGCTTCACTTTACTCTCTCAAAGATCCGATAGCGTACGGCTATGAGTGAGAGATTGATCAAATTCCGTGAAGTTGTGAGGCCGCCACTCTGGCTGATGGCTTTTATCTATTTTCTCGCCCTCTCGATCGTCATAGCAATCTGGGCGGCAATGACGACCACGATTGCAGTTTTCACTTTTATCACTCTGACTATTGCAACAATCACAATCTATTTCAGTGCTGCCCTGCGTATTGAAGTTGATGAGAGTGAGTTACGGGTAGGGAAGGCACATATATCTCTAGAACATCTCGGTGATATCCAGGTGCTGACCGATAAGCAGATGCTGGCAAAACGCACCCGCGATGCTGATCCTGCCGCTTATCTTGCAATCAGATTTTGGACTCCGCGTGGAGTTGTTATCAACATTGCAGATACCCGCGATGCGACACCGTACTGGTTAGTTACGAGCAAGAAGGGCGAAAAACTTGCCCTTGCAATTAAAGAATAGAAGTCAGAATTAAGAGCATTCCTTACAGACTGCCTTAGCGCCTTCACCTTTTGCCAACTGAGTAATGTGGTGAATGAGAAAACAACGAGAACAGGTAAATTCATCCTCTTGCTTTGGCACCACTCGCACTGAAAGTTCTTCACCTGATAAATCAGCGCCAGGTAACTCAAGATTTTCAGCCGCTTCAGCTTCATCGACATCAATCTGTCCAGATTGGGCATCTACTCGCTGGGCTTTGAGCTCTTCGAGGGATTCTTCGTGGAGCTCTTCATCGGTTTTTCTGGGTGTGTCGTAATCTGTTGCCACAGCCGTCTCACCTCACTCTCCACGTATTCCGATAACCCGGGTTCGGGCTACGGGCGCATCATGGCCCATAAAGGGCGCATTACACAATGTAACCGCGGGCGTGTCGGATTTATTCCCCAGATAGCGAGGATTTAACTGCACCATTGATTGCCTGTGCTAATCCAGCATCCACTCGGGCATGAATGCGGGTGCCAGATTCCTCATAGGTCTCACTGATGATCTCACCATGTTCATGGATAGCACTGACGAGATCGCCACGATCATATGCAATCACTACATCTACTTCGACTTGTGGATGCGGTAAAGACTTTTCAATCGCATGAAGAAGGCCTTCGATTCCAAAACCAGTTCGCACTGAGAATGCATAGGCATTCTTCTCGGTGCGCAACAAATTCATCACAACTTCAGGATCTGCAATATCAACTTTATTGATCGCGATTATTTCTGCTATCTCTCCCCCGCCAATTTCATTAATGACTTCTCTGACCGCGCGAATCTGCTCCATTGGGTCAGGGTGAGAGCCATCGACAACATGGACGATCAGGTCAGCACCCGATACCTCTTCTAGGGTTGATCTAAAGGCGTCAACAAGTTGATGTGGCAGGTGACGAACGAAACCGACTGTGTCAGTAAGGGTATAGATACGCCCTTCTGATGTCGCAGTCTTGCGTACCGTTGGATCTAGCGTTGCAAAGAGTGCGTTTTCGACCAGAACGCCCGCATCGGTGAGCTTATTTAAAAGAGATGATTTTCCTGCATTGGTGTAGCCAGTGATTGCAACCGATGGAATGTTGTGACGCTTTCTCTCTTGCCTCTTTGTGTCACGCGCGACTTTCATCTCTGCAATCTCACGACGTAATTTGGCCATCTTGTCTCGAATACGACGGCGGTCAGTTTCGATTTTAGTCTCACCCGGACCACGACCACCGATACCCGCACCACCTGCTGCGCGACCTCCGACCTGACGTGAAAGTGAATCTCCCCAACCACGAAGGCGCGGGAGTAAGTATGCGATCTGTGCGAGTTCGACCTGCGCCTTACCTTCACGACTCTTCGCATGTTGTGCGAAAATATCAAGAATGAGCGCAGTGCGATCTACAACTTTTACCTTTAACTTATCTTCAAGCTGTCGCAGTTGAGATGGAGAAAGCTCACCATCACAAATGACAGTGTCGGCTCCTGTTGCTCGAACAACTTCTTTAAGTTCTTGCACTTTGCCCGAGCCGATATATGTTGCAGGATCTGGCTTATCTCGTCTCTGGATGAGGCCATCGAGAACTTCTGATCCTGCTGTCTCTGCCAGTGCCCTAAGTTCGGTGAGCGAGTTTTCTGCATTCGCAATCGTGCCCTCCGTCCATACGCCAACAAGAACCACTCGTTCTAACTGAAGTTCGCGATACTCAGCCTCTGAAATATCTTGTAGCTGTGTGGAGAATCCTTTAACTCGACGAAGTGCTTGGCGCTCACTTAGTTCTTGCTCAGCACCATAATCCATCTCTTGATCTGCAGAATCATAATCTGCTGCCGCTCGTGCACTCTCGCGTAAGAGTTCCTCAAAGCGCTCTTCGCGCTGATCTGGAGTCTCGCTCATCATTTGTTGAAATAATCTGTAATGTCATAATCCTTAATGAGCACAGCAGGGCCTGTAAGTGTGGCATTTGAATGTGCATCGATATCTACAATCAAGGTGCCCCCTGGCGGTTTAATCACCCAACGCGCTGGAAGTCTTCCCTTTGTATGAATTGTTGCAGCCAATGCAACGGCACATGTGCCGGTTCCACATGAACGAGTCTCTCCGCTACCCCGTTCGTGAACGCGCATCAGCAGAGTTTCAGGTGAGGCGATTTCAACAAATTCAATATTGACACCCTGTGGAAAGACATCGGCAGGAGAGACTTGCGGAGCTGATGATAAAGATCCCACCTGATCAAGATCATCAAGAAAGGCCACTGCGTGGGGATTTCCAACGCTGATATGGCGCGCAGAATAACTCTGAGAGTTTTGAAGTACCGTGACAATATCTCCTTCATCACTTACTTGCCCCATGTTGACTGAAATATCGCCCTCTATAGGAACGCGAAGATATTTCGCCCCATCACGAGTGTTGATCGGAAAGAGCCCCTCACCTTGATGGCCATTGACTACAAGATAGCGAGCCATCACGCGAATACCGTTGCCACACATCTCGGCTATGGAGCCATCAGCGTTTCGGTAATCCATAAACCATTTGCCATCCGGCTGTGTAATCCTGATGACGCCGTCAGCGCCTATTCCAGAGTTTCGATTGCAGAGATTTTTGACGATCTCCTCAGTAAGTGAAATTTCCTGCGCAGGATCAAAGATGAGAAGAAAATCGTTCTCAGTACCGTGACCATAAGTGGCAGTAATTGGCATCGTCATAAGGTTATGAGTTTAGCCGTGCCAGAATTTTTTCGAGGCGATTTTCGTAATGCCCAAGCCAATGCAGCCGTCCATCTCGCGAAAACCACGTATCTTGGCGACGAATATATTGTCGCGTCACGCGCTTGGTCTCTTCCTTTGCCTGATCTGATGTCAACGCTCCATCTAACATCTGGAGCACTTGGGCGTACCCGAGCGCTTTCTGTGCGGTTACTCCATCACGCAAGCCTGCACCTACTAACTTTTCAACCTCGCCGACCAAACCCGCCTCCCACATTGCATCTACACGATCGCTGACGCGAATATCGAGACTTTCTCTGTCTTGGCTGAGGCCAAAGTGAAATGCATCTGGATATCGCGAACTCACTTCGCGCGGAAGATTTGCTGTAAATGGCTTTCCTGTAATTTCAATAACTTCCAGAGCGCGAACGATTCGTCGTGTATTGGCTCTATCGATTGCCAGCGCCGCCGCCGGGTCTAACTTTTCGAGCCGTGCAAAGAGTGCTGCTGCCCCCTGCTCAATCACTTCAAGTTCAAGGCGCGAACGAACCACAGGGTCTGTATCTGGAAAATTCAAATCATCAACAATCGCCTTGATATACAGGCCGGTTCCACCCACGATAATCACATCTCGTCCACGGCTATGAATTTCATCGATGGTTGCGCGCGCCAGCTCCTGATACCAGGCAACGGTCGAATCTTCGCGCACGGTGAGAACATCTAAAAGATGATGTGCGATACCCCCACGCTCCTCCATCGTGAGTTTGGCAGTACCAATATCCATTCCTTGATATACCTGCATTGAATCTGCGTTAACTATCTCTGCACCAATCTCAGCTGCTAGAGCGACCGCTAAATCACTTTTGCCGGTTGCAGTGGCCCCACAAATAATTATTGTGCGCACTTAGTTATCAGTTTTTCGTGTCGGCATTCCTAGTGTTACACCAGTACTTTCTACTTTTTCTTCATTCCTTCGCGCATGTGCGTCCCCACCCCGAGTTTGGGTGTGACTTAATTCGCGACCAATCAAATAGTGAGCAGAAGCATCTGTAATCTCTACATCGACAAAGTCTCCCGGTCTTGCCAGGCTTGTGTCATCAAAATGCACAAGGCGAAAATCTTGAGAGCGCCCTGTTAGACGAGATTGTGCGGCATCTCTGCGACCTTCAACTTCAGTCACCATAATTTGATGTCTAGTGCCGATTGCTTCTTGATTGACTGAGCGCGAAATCTTCTGTTGGTGTTCATGTAGGCGTGTGTAGCGCTCTCCAACTACAGCCTCTGCCACTTGGTTACTCATTTCACCCGCTGGGGTTCCTGGTCTAATCGAATACTTGTAGGTGTAGGCCGCGGCAAAACGAGATTGAGAGACCACGTCAAGAGTCGCGGTGAAATCTTCTTCCGTCTCACCTGGAAAACCGACAATGATGTCGGTTGTGATCATGGCGTGTGGAATACCTTTTCGCACTCGATCAAGAATTCCTAGATAGCGATCGCTTCGATAGGAGCGACGCATCGAGGCCAAGATTGCATCAGAGCCAGATTGAAGGGGCATATGTAGGTGTGGCATCACAACAGGAGTCGTTGCCATGACCTCAATAACGTCATCGGTGAAATCGCGCGGATGGGGCGACATAAACCTCAAGCGCTCAAGGCCATCAATTCCAGCAACCTCCTTGAGTAGACGTGCAAACGCTCCACGCTCACCTAACTCAACTCCGTAGGCATTCACATTCTGGCCTAGCAACGTTACTTCGATAACGCCTTGCTCAACTAAAGCGCGAACTTCTGCGAGAACATCACTCATTGAGCGATCTTTCTCAACCCCGCGCAGTGTAGGGACAATGCAGAATGTACAAGTGTTGTTGCAGCCGACCGAGATAGAGACCCATGATGAAAAAGCTGAAAAGCGACGGGCGGGAAGAGTGGATGGGAAATGTTCGAGCGCTTCAAGGATCTCGATCTGCGACTCTTCTTCAATGCGTGCTCGTTCAAGTAAGACAGGTAGTGAGCCCACATTGTGCGTACCAAAAACCACATCTACATAAGGTGCTTTTTTAAGAATAATTGCCTGATCTTTTTGTGCTAAACAACCACCGACTGCAATTTGCATTGACGGGTTTGCTTTTTTAATTGGCGCAAGGAATGAGAGGTTTCCATAGAGTTTGTTATCAGCGTTCTCACGTACTGCGCAGGTGTTAAAGACAACGATGTCGGCCTGAACCCCGGACTCTGCCGGCATGAAACCAGCTTCATCTAGAAGTCCAGCGATTCGCTCTGAATCATGAACATTCATCTGACAGCCGTATGTTTCGACTGTATACGTGCGAGTCATTAGATATCTAAAATTTTATAAGAAAGATCTGCTCGATTAACCACGAGCATCTTCCCATTTGTTAATGGTGTCCAATCATCATGTCCCCATCCCGTGGAAGCAATCTTGATCGCGCCATCCTCCTTAGTGAAACGGAGCTCGTAGTGATGTGGAACAGTCCACTCACTCTGCTCTAACTCATTAAATTGACAGACTGCAATCAAGAAATCAGGTGTGAGGGTAATTGAATTGATGGCCGAATAATCACAGGTTGAGGCGATCTTTTTCACAGTGGAGGCGATGGCGTTGATCAAACCCTCACTCTTTGCCGCCGTAAGAATTGCAAAAAAGTAACGCTCGCTATCTGTCGTTGATGTCAGTTCTGAGATGAGGTCTGCATCTATTAGCGGTTCTACGCTAGCTGGAGGGCGAATCGTTCCATTATGCATAAATGAGATTTCGCCGTGAATAAATGGGTGATTATTCGAAATATCTACCGTTAAACCTTTTGAGGCTAGGCGAAGATGTAACAGTGCACCATCACTCGATGTCGTTGATGCCACGCTTGAAAAAAGTTCGCTCTCAAATGCTGGCGCTAAATCTCGTTGGAGTTCTTGAGCACCGCCCACTGAGTCACAAGTCGATATTCCCCAACCATGCTTATGTTCTTGTGAAAGTTGAACAAAATCGTCAAGGGTTGAACCAATTACGGATTCAAAGGTGGCGGGTTCAGCCGAGGCGTAGGCCAATAATCTGCACATGAGGCCAATCTATCGTGGAATACGGATTGGTTCCTGCCCACGGGCAATGAGTCGCTCAAAGTGGATCTCCCGCTTATCGTTAAATCTCATCGCATCATCTTCCGCTTTCTTAAGGAAAGCCGCGAGCTCCTCACGAGCGAGTAAACCATCCCCCGATAGATCGGTTCTCTCAAAGACGTTCCATGCCCGAAGGACTGGCGCGATGACATCATCGAGATGTTGCTGAAGGTCATAAATCCCAGCCAGTGCTATCTGCACCGCCTTGCGACCAAAGCCAGGCATATTCGCACCTGGCATATCAAAATTAGTAACAACATCTGCGATCGCACGCATCGCTGCATTCGGCTCTAACTCAAGTGCTTGGGCAAGTAAGTTGCGATAGAAAATCATATGTAAATTCTCATCGAGTGCGACTCGCTGCATCATATTTTCAGCAATCGGATCATTTGAAAGTTTCCCAGTATTGCGGTGAGAGATGCGAGTGGCAAGTTCTTGGAATGAAACGTATGCAATCGTATGCAACATATCGTTCTCATATGGTGTCTGGTATCCCAAGGACATATGTGCCATGCGAAGATCTTCAAGTTCGTAGGGATCAACACCTCGTGTTGCCATGAGGTAATCACGAATCACGATTGCGTGACGAGCCTCTTCTGCCGTCCATCGTTCAATCCAATTTCCCCATGCTCCATCGCGTCCCATAGAGATTGAAATTTCTGTGTGGTAACTAGGTAAGTTGTCTTCAGTAAGTAGATTCAATACGAGCGAATCTTGGGCAACAGGAGTGAGGCGAGAATCTTTTGCCTCCCATGCATCTCCATTAAGTGGCCCTGCATAATCGCGGCCCTCTGACCATGGGACATATTCGTGTGGGTACCAATTTTTCTGTACACCTAAATGTCTATTTAATTCGACTTCAACGACAGGTTCCAAATCACGGATGAGCCGGGATTGGATTGCATCTGAGTCATACGTCATGGAATAACGCTACGGCAGTAGTTGTGTTACTGACTAGTTTGAATTCGCATCTCTACGCTGGCGAGCCTGTGATGAGCGCCATGTAGCGATTGCTCCATGATTACCACTGAGTAATACAGGTGGTACTTCTATTCCACGCCACTCTTGCGGGCGTGTGTAATTTGGATACTCGAGGTATCCCTCTTCATTATGTGACTCTTCAGCAAGTGAAAGTGGGTTTCCTAATACTCCTGGAATCAATCGAGTGATCGCTTCAATCATTACCATCGATGCCACCTCACCCCCTCCAAGAACATAATCACCGATCGATACTTCTCTCACCCTAATGTTTCGCTCTGCATACTCCTGTTGGCTGTAGTGCTCACGAACGCGATCATCGATTCCTTCATAGCGTCCGCAGGCAAAAATTAAATGCGCTGCCATCGATAACTCTTGTGCCATCTCTTGCGTGAAACGACGACCTGCTGGTGTCAAAATAATCAGATCTGATCCGTCTTCAATGACGCCATCAATTGCGTTTCCCCACACATCTGCAAGCATGACCATCCCAGCGCCACCGCCATATGGCGCATCATCAACTGTGTGATGGATATCTTTCGTCTGGGCTCTTAAGTCGTGCACATTGATCGATAACAAGCCGCCTTCTTGCGCTTTACCTAAGAGCGAGAGCTGCAACGGCGCAAAATACTCAGGGAATATTGTGATCGCATCGATCTTCACTGCACTCTCCCATCAATAATTGGTGGAATCACTACGAGTTTCTTATTTGTAATATCTACTTCGGGAACTAGGGCCCGAACAAAGGGAATCAGAATTTCAGAAGATTCACCTGCGATAACAAGGACATCCTGGCCCGGAAGATTGAGTACATCGGTGATATCCCCGACCAGAGAACCATCTTCTAAATAGGCCTTGCATCCGACAAGTTGAAGTACGTGATAGTCATCGTCATCTTCGCCAGGAGCGTTGATATCAATATCGGCATAGAGCAACGCATCACGAAGTTTTTCGACCGCATTGCGATCAGAATAACCTTCAAATGAGAGTAGCAGGATGCCGTTATGGACCCGAACAGATTCGACAGTTAAATCTCCGTGGTCATCTGTTTCTAGGCGAGCGCCTAAAGCAAAACGAGTTGCCGCATCATCGGTACGAACTTCGATTGTCGCCTCACCCAAGATTCCATGGGCACGACCAATGCGCCCAACATTTAGGCGCATGACATCAGTTTTCTTAACGAGCCTCGTCTGTATCGATGAGATCAACGCGAACACTACGTCCAGCAAGAGCGCTCACAACTGTACGAAGCGCCTTCGCTGTACGTCCATTACGTCCGATGACCTTACCGATATCTTCAGGATTGACGCGAACTTCTAGAGTTGTTCCTCTGCGGTGCGTCTTCTCCTTGACGATGACATCTTCAGGGTTATCTACGATGCCCTTTACGAGATGCTCGAGAGCTTCATCTATCATGGTTACTTAGCTTCTTCTTCGGCTGGAGATTCAACAGCTGCTTCTGTCTCTACAACCTCAGCGACCGCTTCTGGCTCGGACGCTATAACTTCAGCGACAACTTCTGGCTCGGACGCTTCTACAGCTGCTTCAACTACCGGAGTTTCAACTACCGGGGTTTCTTCAACAGGATTTGCCTTAGCGGCAAGTTTCTCCTGAGCCTTCTTCTTCAAAGTTGTTGCACCCTCTTTAGGCTCATCCATTGCAGATTTAACTGCCGCCTCGTATGCAACGCTCTTATGTGGCTTCGGTGTTGCAACGCGAAGTGTTCCTTCTGTTCCAGGCAATCCCTTGAACTTCTGCCAATCTCCGGTGACTTTAAGGAGTGCTGCTACAGCCTCTGAAGGTTGTGCACCAACTCCAAGCCAGTAGAGTGCACGCTCTGAGTTGACCTCAATAATTGATGGATCTTGCCCTGGAACGTAACGACCAATTTCTTCAATTGATAGTCCGTTACGAGCCTTACGTGAATCGGTAACAACGATGCGATAGAACGGTGTGCGGATCTTGCCCATGCGCATTAAACGAATTTTTGTAGCCAAAGCAGTGGTGCTCCTAAAAATATATGTTCAATCTCGCGACCGTAGCGGGGTGCCCAGTAAAGAGATCCAACGATGGATATGGATGTTTCGGGGGTAGAGGGCCCCGTCACAGGTAGCCAATCTTGCCATGTGTGAGCGTCGATCCAAAATCAAGAGTTCTCTTCAACCGCCCGCTTAGCGGGATTTCCTGAACGAGACTTCTTCTTAGGCGGGGTGGATTGCCCTTTGCCCATTCTCGGTATTGCCGGCATTCCAGGGACCCCCGGAGGCAGAGACATACCGGCAGGCATGCCGCCACCATTTCTCATCTGTTTCATCATCTTCTGAGCGGCGGAGAACTTATCTACGAGAGCATTTACTTCCTGCACCTTGCGCCCTGAACCAGAAGCGATCCGAGCACGCCGTGAACCATTAAGAATCTTTGGTTCTATCCGCTCTTGCGGTGTCATTGATTGAACAATTGCTTTTGTTCGCACAATTTCACTCTCATCAAAATTTTCTATCTGTTTCTTCATTGCGCCAGCGCCCGGAAGCATGCTGAGCAGCTTACCCATCGAGCCCATCTTCGACATCGCTTCTAGTTGTTCTAGGAAATCTTCAAGTGTGAAATCTTCACCTTTAACAAATTTCTCTTCAAGTCGTGCGCTGGACTCACCATCAAGGGCTTTCTTTGCCTGCTCGGCTAACGTTGCAACATCACCCATTCCCAGAATTCGAGATGCCATACGATCAGGGTGAAATAGGTCAAAGTCCCCAAGTTTCTCACCAGTCGATGCGAACATAATTGGCTTGCCAGTAAGAACTGCAATCGAAAGGGCCGCGCCGCCTCGAGCATCTCCATCAAGTTTTGTTAATACAACTCCATCAAAACCAACACCAACTTTAAATGCTTGCGCAGTCTTTACGGCATCTTGTCCGATCATCGCATCAACAACGAAGAGGATTTCATCAGGGTTAATGGCATCTCGTATATCTGATGCCTGCTTCATCATCTCTTCATCGACACCAAGCCGTCCAGCAGTATCAACAATCACAATGTTATGTAACTTTGAGCGAGCAAAGGCTAACCCTGCCTTGGCAACCTCTACCGGATTTCCGACTCCGTTTCCTGGCTCTGGAGCAAAGACAGGAACCGAAATACTTTCACCGACAATCTGTAACTGATTGACTGCATTTGGTCGTTGTAAATCTGATGCAACCAATAACGGAGTATCGCCAAGATCTTTAAAGTACTTGGCAAGTTTTCCAGCAAGTGTTGTCTTTCCAGCACCCTGCAAACCCGCCAACATGATCACTGTAGGTGGATTCTTCGCCAAGCGAACTCTTCGGGCTTCCCCGCCAAGAATTGCAATTAACTCTGCGTTGACAATGTCAAAGATTGCTTGCGCCTGGTTTGAACCTGACTGCAAGGTAGGTAGCGCACTGAGGGATTTGCTCTTTACCTTTTCGATAAAGCTTTCAACGACTCCGAGCGCTACATCTGCCTCAAGAAGTCCCTGGTAAATCTCGTTACAGACCTGATCGATATCACTTGCTGTGATTTTTCCACGAGAGCGTAGTGACGAGAACGCCGATGAGAACTTACTACTCAGTGACTCAAACATAATGAGCGCACTCTACTTGAGGAGGGCGGCTTTGACCTTCTCGACAATCTCATCTACGCGAGGGCGATCAAGGGCTCCCCCACCAATCTCGCGTAGATAGAGGGTGTCGATCGCCTCCGCGCCCAGCGTTGTAATAATCGCGGCTCTGATATCAATGTGGCAGGCGGAGATAACATCTCCGATGTTAAATAGAAGTGCAGGTCTGTCGTGCGTTCGAATCTCAAGGATGGTCGCATCAGTTGCCCCATCAGAAAATGCTTCAACAACAGGATCAGGCACCGGGATTTTTGGGAGTGTGGCATAGGCTGCGATGCGTTCTTTTATTCGATCTGCAAGGATACGGCTATCTTCAAGTGCGCTCGTAATGTGCTTCCTGACAGACGCTTCAGTTATTTCTGGAGCATGAGGATCTGCAATTACAACCCACTGCATTACCGCACAATCATGTGTAGTTTTCGTTTTAGCAGAACGAACATCAAGACGCAAAATATTGAGTACACCTGCTACTAGGGATAGAAGCCCCGATCGGTCGGGTATCACAAGATCAATGAGGTAGTCATACTCTCGTTTTTCAACGCGTATCGAGAGCTCGCCCTGAGCAGCAATCTCACTCTGTCTCCCTGTCAGTTCAGGCTGTTGTGCAACCGTGTTGTCGACCATGGCACTTTTAACTCGACGGAAAAGTTCTGCAACAAGACTTGCTTTCCATTCAGACCACGCTGCCTTTCCAGTCGCTTCACCGTCAGCGATACTGAGTGCGTGCAAAAGCTCGAGCGTTGCAACATCAGGGATAGCTGCAAGTACCGTGGCAATAGTTGCTGGATCATCAAGATCTCTGCGTGTGGCGGTGGCAGAGAGAAGGAGATGATGTTCAACTAGTATCCTCAGAGTTTCCTGATCTTGTGCATCAAAACCAACACGAGCAGCAATTGGAATAATCAGAGATGCTCCTCGAATTGAATGATCATCTTGTGTACCTTTGCCAATATCGTGAAAAAGTGCCGCAAAGAGCAGTAGATCAGGGCGGTGGACTTTACGTGTAAGTGCGCTTGCATGCACCAGGGTTTCAACCATATGTCGATCAACAGTGTGTCGATGTAAGAGATTTCGCTGAGGGAGCGAACTCACCGTGCTCCATTCTGGGAACCACGATGTGATCACACCTTCCTGTTCAAATCCTTCCCAGACTGGAATCATTGATGGCCCTGCGCCAATAAATGCAATGAAGTTTTCGCGCGCGATTCGCGGCCAAGGTGTTGTAAGAGGCGGAGCCTTTTCGGCAATAAGTGCCACAGTCTCCATAGAAAGAGGTAGCCCAACCTGAGATGCGGCGGCGGCAACTTTAAATGAGAGCGTTGCATCGGATGAAATCGGAGCATCAATACTGAGCGCAACTTCTTGGTGAGAAATAATAATGTCAGGTGTTAATACAGTGGTACGTACCTTCCTCACAAATCGTCCAAGACGATCTTTGCCACGATGCTCAATCCCATGCCAAATTGAACCTAGGAGGTAGTCAATTGATCGTGCAGATTTTGCAACATCTGCCATCAAGATATCTGCATCGGCATATCCCAAAATCTGGGCCAATGCATCTTGCTCACGAAAAAAAAGTCGATCTTTAGAGTTTCCAGTGAGCGTGTGCAAACTATCTCGAATCTTCAAAAGCGTGCTTTCGGCAGTTCCTATTCGTTCAAGTGATGGCAAACGAACATCCGAACGGGCGATACATTTAATCGAATTGATATCTCGTAATCCGCCACGAGCCTCTTTAAGGTCTGGCTCCAATAGATAAGCGAGCTCGCCACTTTTTTCATGACGAATTCGCATAGATTCTTTCAGCACTTTTAAGTACCGTTCTGAATCTCTTCGCCACAGGGCAAGATTCTCGGCCTGAAGACTTGCAACCGGATCTGGGTCACCACAGATAAGGCGAATATCAAGTAACCCCATAGCCACTCGGATATCACTTCTTGCTAGATCTACACTCTCGGTCACGGTTCTTACTGAGTGATCAATCGATAGCCCTTGATCCCATAATGGATAGAGAACAGAGTTAACAATTTCATTGAGTTCTGACTGGTTCTTTCCTTTATGTAGAAAGAGGAGATCCAAATCAGATCCTGGTGAGAGTTCGCCGCGGCCATAACCACCGACCGCGGCGAGACTCACCCCTTGAGAAGTTTTTCCGAGAGCGCTGAATAATCCAACAAGTGAAAGATCACTAGCGTCAGCCCTATTTCGACGTTCTCGCGTACTCATCTCTAACTAGTTCGCCCTAGATTGCCTCTGAACCACGCTCTCCTGTACGAACTCGAATTACTTGTTCGACCGAAGTGGTCCAGACCTTTCCATCACCGATAGATCCGGTAAAGGCTGCCTTCACAATGAGATCGAGAGCACTCTCAACATCGGCATCATTGACCAAAACCTCCAAGCGAACTTTAGGAACAAGGTCAACGGTGTATTCGGCCCCACGGTAGACCTCGGTATGTCCCCGTTGACGTCCGAAGCCACTGGCTTCAGAGACAGTCATTCCTGTAATTCCGGCTGCTTGAAGAGCATCTTTTACATCATCTAACTTAAATGGTTTAAGAATTGCTGTAATCAGTTTCATTACTGTCCTCCCTTAGAAACGCCTAGGACACTTCCCTGGCTATTATCCGATAGTTCATATGCTCGTTCAGCGTGAACTGCTACATCGATACCGGCAACTTCCTGATCTTGAGTAATTCTGAATCCAAAGATCATATCGATCACCTTTCCGATAATCAGGGTAGCAATAAATGAGTAGGCAAGGACTGCAGCTGCGCCAATAATCTGTTTCACAAGTTGGTCAGTTCCTCCGCCATCAAAGAGTCCTACTTCAACTCCAACGAAGCCGATCATCACGGTTCCAACGATTCCGCCAACGAGGTGTACGGCAACAACATCCAGTGAGTCGTCATATCCAAATTTGAATTTGAGACCAACCGAGAGTGCACAGAGTGCACCTGCAATGGCACCTATTATCAAGGCACCACTGGCATCAACTGCAGCACATGCTGGAGTAATGGCGACTAGTCCTGCCACCACACCAGAGGCTGCACCGAGACTTGTTGCGTGTCCATCACGAATCTTTTCAACAAGCAACCAAGCTAATACTGCTGCTGTAGTGGCTGCGATTGTGTTGAGAAGTGCTAAGCCTGCTGTTCCATTTGATGCAACAGCTGATCCTGCGTTAAACCCAAACCAACCGAACCAGAGTAACGCGGCGCCTAACATCACGAGAGGAAGGCTATGTGGACGCATTGGAACTTTTCCGAAACCAATTCGCTTTCCAAGTATGAGTGCAAGAGCTAAGCCTGCTGCACCAGCATTGATATGAACGGCAGTTCCGCCAGCAAAGTCGAGCGCTCCAAGATCATTTGCGATCCAGCCGCCAGTCTTTGCAACAAAGTTATCGAATGCAAAGACCCAGTGTGCTACAGGGAAGTACACAAGTGTGACCCATGCGCCCGCAAAGATCATCCATGCACCAAATTTTGCACGGTCTGCGATCGAACCAGAGATAAGTGCAACGGTAATTGCTGCAAAGAGACCCTGGAATGCGATAAAGACTGCTGCAGGAATATCACCGATTAGCGCGGTGGAATTATCTAGACCTTCAAGAAAGAGAAATTCGCTTGCATTACCGATCAGCCCTCGATTTCCAACTGAATCTCCAAATACCAGCGAAAAGCCAACTACGATCCAAATTACAAACACTAATGCGAGTGCTCCAAATGACATCATCATCATATTGAGAACGCTCTTTACCCGAACCATGCCGCCGTAAAAGAGCGCCAAGCCAGGGATCATGAGTGTGACAAGACCTGTGCTCATCAGCATCCATGCGGTGTTACCTGAGTTAAGTACAACTTCTTCCATAAAAAGAACCACCTTCGTATCATCGAGAAATCCCTCGCCATTGAGATGGCCTAAAGATGCTCGTACACGGTTACAGGCGATCGGATTGCAGGTTAAGAAATGGTCACATTTCAGAGGCTTGTGTTACAGCCTGGTTACAAATTGCCTCGTTGAAGAAGCCTTACTCGTCTACAAGGCTGCTGAGGTAGGCCGCTGAATCGAAGGGCTGGAAATCACCAATAGCCTCACCAGTGCCGATAAATTTGATCGGAATGCTCATTTGGTTCTCCACCGCTAAGGCAAACCCACCCTTGGCACTGCCATCCATCTTGGTCAAGATCAGACCGGTAACTCCTACTGATTCAGAGAACATCTTGGCCTGAGTAAGAGCATTCTGACCAGTGGTTGCATCAAGTACCAAGAGAACTTCACTTACAGGTGCAATCTTTTCAATTACTCGTTTAATTTTTCCTAGTTCATTCATGAGATCACTCTTGTTATGTAAACGACCTGCAGTATCCACAATCAGAAGTTGTCTTTGGTTATCTCGCGCAAATTGCACTGCGTCATAGGCAACTGAGGCTGGCTCAGATTGTTCCTTGCCGGAAATTACATCGACTCCGATTCGACTTCCCCATGTCTGTAACTGCTCTACCGCGGCCGCCCTAAAAGTATCGCCAGCACCAAGTGCGACAGTGACTCCGGTGGCCTTGAGGTGATGCGCGAGCTTTGCCGCAGACGTTGTCTTACCGGTGCCATTAATTCCGACGACAAGAAAAACAGATAGTGGCGGTTGTAGATCGAGCCCTCGTGGCTTGCTTGAAATCAACTCTGAGAGCGCTGAAAGTAATCCGGCGCGCGCATCGTCACCTTTAATCTTCTTAGCCGCTGCAATGACGTGATCTGTCAATACTGGGCCGATATCAGAGGACAGGAGTTCACGCTTTGCTTGATCCCAATCTAGATCTGAGATTTTTGATCGAGATAGTTTGGCGACAAGAGCCCCGAATAAACCCATCAGAAAATTCTAACTATGCAGTTTCGGACTCGCGAAGACGTTGCGAGATCACTTCCGTGACTCCGTCTCCACGCATTGTTACACCGTAGAGAGCATCCGCAATTTCCATCGTGCGTTTTTGGTGAGTAATGATGATGAGTTGTGAGCTCGCACGGAGCTCTTCCAGAACCCCGAGCAGGCGACCCAAGTTCACATCATCAAGAGCGGCTTCAACTTCATCGAGTACATAGAATGGACTTGGTCGCGCCTTAAATATCGCAACCAGCATTGCTACCGCTGTTAATGATTTCTCACCACCGGATAGAAGCGAAAGACGCTTCACGCGCTTTCCTGGTGGGCGAGCTTCAACATCGACACCAGTATTGAGAAGGTCATCTGGATTGGTGAGAATAAGGCGGCCGTCACCGCCAGGGAAAAGACGCGGGAAGATCTCTGCGAAGTGTCGAGCAGTCTCTTCGTAGGCCTCCATAAATATCTGTTGAACTCGCTCGTCTACCTCTTTAATGATGTCGAGGAGATCTTTCTTTGTATTCTTCAAATCTTCGAGCTGTTCCGCTAAAAACTTAAGGCGTTCTTCAAGCGCGCTGTACTCCTCGAGAGCGAGAGGATTGATTTTTCCGAGTAAGGTCAAGGAGCGCTCGGTCGCAGCAAGACGTTTCTCTTGCTGGTCGCGACGATATGGAACCATTTCAGTTGCAACAATTTCGCCAGACTCAGTCTCAATAAATGTTGGTACATCCTTATCTGGACCATACTCGTTTACTAGCGTGGTGACATCGATACCTAGCTCTTCAACGGCCTTACTTTCAAGAACCTGAATGCGCATTCTCTGTTCTGCGCGTGCGATTTCATCACGGTGAACACTTGATGTGAGTTGGTCGAGTTCGAGTGTGAGTTCGCGGCTTCGTGCACGAACAGTCAAAGTCTGACCTTCGCGATCTGAGCGAGATGCTTCTAGTCGAGCGCGCTCTGCCGACGCCTTAGCAATCGATCGTTCGAGATGAATAAGAGCTTCATAAGCCGCTTCGGCAATTGCTTGAGAGATCAGCGCACCGCGTGCGCGAGCACCACGTCTTGATATAGCGCGTTCAGATGCTTCACGTTCAGCACGCGCTCCATCTTCGAGTGACTGTGCACGCGCTGCAAGAGAATTAACTCGCTCTTCACTCGTGCGAAGTGCAAGGCGCGCTTCAACCTCGGCAGTTCGTGCGGCAGAAACTTTCTGTCGAAGGGATTGAGCGAGCTGATAATCAGGCTCACCTATATCCCCGTGTTGTTGCAGTTGGTCAGAGGCAACCCGAAGTTCATTCTCATCGCGAGATTTAGCAGCGGTGGCTTCATTGATGGCGTTATTGAGGCGCTCTACCTCTGCACTGGCAGATTTCATATTCTGACCAGAGACCGCCAGCGCTTCCGTGATTGCAGCTATACGAGCATCAGATTCATTGAGTTGTGAAAGTGCAAGATCAAACGATGATTGCTTGCTATCAAGATCGGCTGTGGCGGTGGAAATTTCAAAGGCAAGTCGATTGCACTCATGGCTCAGAGTTTCAAGTTTTCCTGAAAGTTCTTCCATCAGAGCGGTAATCTCGATGAGCGATGATGATGATTGAGATCCTCCGCGCACACGCTTTGAGGTCAGCAAGTCGCCATCGCGAGTCACGACTGTGAGATGAGAATGGGCACGCAAAATTTCAGCCGCTGCACGCGCATCTGCAGCTACGACAGTTGTTGAAAGCAGCGATGTAAGCAGATCTTGAATCTCACCTGTGTGCAGATACTGCAACAGTGGGGTGAGCCCTTGCGGGATTGCAGGTGAACTTGCACTCTCACGATCGAGGATAAGGAGATCGGCCTGACCTAGATTCTCGCTTCGTAGAGTTGTAAGCGCTGTAACCGCCGAATTGAGATCACGCACAACGATTGCATCTGCCAGAGAGCCAAGAGCTGATGCCGTTGCAGCCTCCCAACCTGAATCGATGCGGATGAGTGAGGCGATTGAACCAAGAATAGATATTCCTCGAGAATTTTGAACAAGGGCTGCGCCGCCATCTCGACTAGTTGATGTAAGTCGCAAGGCTTCGAGTTTGGATTCAACGGCATTTTTTTCACGTTCAGTATGTCTCTCACGATCAACGAGTTCGCCCAGCTTCTTCTTTGCTGATTCAAGATCACGTTTGGCATTTTCAAAGAGCGAGTCAAGACCTTGTTCGCCTGCATCGGCACCTGCGATTTCCATTTCGAGTGTCGAGTATTCACGTGCGGCGCTATCGACGCGCTCTTGGGCTCCATCACGTGCCTTGATGAGACGGGAAATTTCCTCAGCGATTGCATCTAGTCGTGCTGCAAGGGATTTGATGTGTCCCTCTTGTCGTGCTGTGCCTTCGCGCTGATCTGCGATTGCTCGAAGTGTTGCTGCAATTTTATCTTCTTCACTCTTAAGCGCTATCTCATCTGCGCTGAGTTGCTGCGTTGATGCAGCAAGGAGAACACGAGCAGCCTCAACACCTTTACGTAACTCTTCTTCCTCTGCACGTAATGTGAGCGCTTCGCGTTCTAACGCCTGCGGATCGCGACCGGCATCTCTTGCCTCTTGCGCCTCTTCTGCTAAGAATCGAGAGCGTTCTTGTGCCAACGACTGTGTGCCTCGAAATTTTTCGCGAAGTGCAGAGAGTGTATAAAAATTCTCTTGCGCCTGGATCAGAAGCGGGCTTTCGATCGCCGATTGTTCATCAAGTAACTCTTCTTTACGTCGTACGGATTCAAGTTCGCTCTCAACTTCAGAGCGGCGAGCGCGTAAGGCTGTCTCGTCTGCAACTTCGGCATCGAGTGTTTTTGAGAGTGAGATGAAATCATCGGCAAGCAATCGCAGCTTCGCATCACGAAGATCAGCTTGAATTGTGGCAGCCTTTTTTGCAACCTCTGCCTGTTTGCCAAGCGGCCTGAGTTGTCTACGTAGTTCAACTGTTAAATCTTGTACACGAGCCAAGTTTGCTTGCATTGAATCAAGTTTTCGAAGCGCTTTCTCTTTGCGCTTGCGGTGCTTGAGAACACCCGCTGCTTCTTCAATGAAACCTCGGCGATCCTCAGGAGTTGCCATCAAGATTGCATCGAGCTGACCTTGGCCAACGATGACATGCATCTCTCGGCCGATACCTGAATCGCTCAAAAGTTCTTGAATATCTAGGAGTCGGGATGCCTCACCATTAATTTGGTATTCACTTTGCCCGTTACGAAAGAGGATGCGCGAAATTGTTACTTCGCTGTATTCAATAGGTAGCGCGCCATCAGAGTTATCGATTGTCAGAGAAACTTCGGCGCGACCAAGAGGAGCACGCCCTGATGTGCCGGCGAAGATGACATCTTCCATCTTTCCGCCACGAAGTGATTTAGCGCCCTGCTCTCCCATCACCCATGTGAGTGCATCGACAACGTTTGATTTACCAGAACCGTTAGGACCCACCACGCAGGTAATTCCTGGTTCAAGACGAAGAGTCGTCGCCGAAGCGAAGGACTTAAAGCCCTTGAGGGTCATGCTCTTCAAATACACGGAGGTAAACCTATCTGTTTATATGCTCAGTTTTTCGTAGGCACTACGGGCGGCAGCCTGTTCAGCTTCTCGCTTGCTCTTTCCCTCGCCTTGAGCGATCTCTTCTCCCCCAACGATTGCTCTGGCAGTGAAGGATTTATCGTGATCTGGCCCGCTCTCAATGACGGTGTATTCAAGTGTGCCTTTACCAAGGGATGCGACAAGTTCTTGTAACGCCGTCTTGCCATCAAGGCCGGCACCCTTTGCTATCGCTTCTTCTAAAGTCTGCTTAATTAATCCCTGCACCACAGTCGCCGTGGTCGCAAAACCAGCGTCGAGATAGATGGCGCCAATGAGAGCTTCAAGGGCATCTGCCAAAAGTGAGTTCTTGTCGCGACCGTTGGTGACTTCTTCGCCTTTACCAAGGCGAATGTATTTTCCTAGTTCAAGTGAGCGAGCGATATCTGCAAGTGCGCGCATATTGACAATCCCCGAGCGCAAAGGAGAGAGACGACTCTCATCCAAATCGGGATAACGAAGATAGAGCTCTTCAGTAACTATCAATCCAAGAATTGAATCGCCAAGAAACTCCAGGCGCTCGTTGGTAAGAGTTGAACCGTTTTCATATGCAAAAGATCGATGGGTAAGAGCTAACTCAAGGAGCTGCGGATCAATCTCAACTCCCAGAGCTTTCTTAAGTTCAGGGAACAGAAGAAACCTGCGATCAGATATCTAGAACTTGGCGACGGTTATATGTTCCGCAGGTTGGGCAGGCAATGTGTTGCAACTTTGGCTGTTGGCACTGTGAACAAGGTGCAAGTGATGCGGCAGTTGTTTTCCACATGCTTCGACGTGAACGTGTCTTTGAACGAGACATCTTTCGCTTTGGTACTGGCATGTTGTGGACCGCCCTTCCTGTTAAGTGAATCGAAGGCTCTTAAGAAGAGCTTCGATGTATGGGAGAAGTATCCCCTAAGAGTCCAAATTCTTAAAATCCAGCCCGGCCAAACCAGTCCAACGGGCATCAATGACCTCATGGGCGTGATCTTGCGGTAGCAGGGCCCACTTCTGCCCGCAATCAGGGCATAGACCCAGACAGTCGGGATCACATAAAGGATTGACAGGTAGATCTAGGACGATTGCATCCCGTATAGGTGGCTCAAGATCCATCATCACACCATCCAGATAGAGGATGTCATCAACATCAAGGTCATCATCGACCGGTGCAACTTTCTTGCTGCGCGCACCTTTTTTCGACGTCTCTTCTTCGTAGAGATATAGCTCCTGAATCTTGCGATCAATTTCTAGTTCGACCGGATCCAAACAGCGAATGCATTCACCTTTTGCAATTGCGAAAATATCTGCGCTGAGCAAGATGCCCTCTGTCACGGATTCAAGGCGGGCATCTACTTCGATCACATCACCAACAGGAACAGCGATCAGAGGAACTCCAAGGCTCTCTGGAACGATGAGATCGAGTTGGTACTCCTTCATCTCACCAGCACGACGAGGGACTTCATGCGTATTAAGGTGATAAATATGAGAAGGGCGAACCATCTGAACTACTACTTTTCGTCAGAGAGCTGGCCAAGAACATCCTTGTCGCCAGCACCCTCAAGGCGCTCGCGTCCGCGCGCTACCGACTCCATTGTTTTATTCAAAATTACTTCAAGAGTGGCTAAACGGCCATCAATATAGCTCTCGACTTCTGCTCGTTCTTCATCTGCTAACGATCTGGCATCATCCAAAATACGTTGAGCTTCATCGCGCGCGGCTTGAACGATTGCAGTTTGTTCAACCATGCGCGCTACATCCTCGCGCGCTGTCGCAATCATCTGTTCAGCACTGATTCGTGCTTCCTCAATGATTACATCACGGGAGGCAATAATTTGAATAGCCTGATCAAGATCAGTAGGGAGAGAAGCGCGTGCACCATCGAGGATTTCAAGTATCTCGCCTCGGTGAACGACGCAGGATGCCGATAGGGGAACTCCGCGCGCTTCTTCGATGAGCGTGACAGCTGCATTCAGTTTTTCAAGTGAATCCATGGTTACTTCCCACTTTCTTCTACGCGAGACTTCAGTGCTCTATCAACAATTTCTGGAACCATCGTGGAGACTTCCCCACCGTAGTAGGCGAGCTCTTTGACCAGCGATGATGAAAGAAAAGAATGCGTTGGAGCAGTTGCCATAAACATTGTTTCAACACCCGAACCCTGAAGATTGACCTGAGCCATCTGAAGTTCGTAATCAAAATCTGTAACCGCGCGCAAGCCTTTTACGATGCTTTGAATTTCGTTAGTTTTGCAATAATCAACCAAAAGCCCAGACCATGAATCCACTCGAATATTTGGCAGGTGGGATGTAGTTTTTACAATCATCTCCATGCGCTCTGTGACTGTGAACATGCTCGACTTTGTGCGATTTACGAGGACAGCGACAACGACTTCCTCAAATTGCGCACTTGCGCGCTCGATAATATCGAGATGACCAAAGGTCACCGGATCAAAGGATCCTGGGCAGACGGCGCGTTTCATAAGGTAAACGCTAGCAAGAAGATCAGTCCAGATCCATTTCGAGCGTAGAAGCGCCGTAAAAAATCGTTGTCTGGCCGTAATTCTTCTGCCGAATCTCTTCGAGCCCAATAGGCCAACTCAATTCACGCACTCGACTATCTCGTTCAACAGCAATGAGTCCATCCGGATGAAGAAACTTTCCACTCACAATTGCAATGAGATTTTCAATCACATCAATATCTGAAAAATCATAAGGTGGATCGACATAGATGAAGTGATACTGCAGTGGCGCAGTCCCTTCTAGAAAGCGCTCTACAGTCATCGAGTAAAGATGAAAATTGCCGGGAAATTGAGAGCTCTTGATCCCTTCATAATTTGAAAGAATTGCTTGGGATGCACGTTCATTATTCTCGACGCAATGAACAGTTGATGCACCACGCGAGAGCGCTTCAAGGCCAATTGCCCCAGTTCCTGAATAGAGATCAAGAACGTTAAGGCCATCAAATTCACCAAATTCAGATGCAAGGGAAGAGAAGAGCGCTTCTCGCGCGCGATCTGATGTTGGGCGAGTTGCATCAGCAACTGTCGAGATATTTCGCCCCTTGGCTAGGCCTGCAATTATTCTCATGTACCTAACCTTTATCAATAAAATCTGAGCTTGCTTCGCTCTCCACTTTGGCTAATTCTATCGCCAGCTGCGGGTGCTGAATCAAAGTGGGATCATCTTCTAATACCTCTAGCGCATCAGTTCGCGCCTGGTCTATGAGGGCTTCATCGCGAAGAACCCGAAGTAAACGAAGATGTGAATGTGCACCAGATTGATTCGCGCCAAGAACATCTCCTTCCCGGCGTTGTTCTAGATCGATTCGTGAAAGTTCAAAACCGTCTGTGCTTGAGGCAACCGCCTCAAGTCGCACCCGCGCCGGTGTCTCTGCAATCGCCTGAGTAATGAGTAAACAGAGTCCGGGTGATGTACCTCTACCAATACGGCCACGTAATTGATGTAACTGGGATACACCGAAACGATCAGCATCCATGATCACCATTACCGTTGCATTCGGGACATCGACTCCTACTTCAATAACAGTGGTTGAAACCAAAACATCTATCTCATGTGCTGCAAACGCAGTCATCGTCGCATCTTTAAGTTCATTGGGTAGTCGACCATGAAGAGGCGCGACGCGAACACCCTTAAGAGCGCCCATGGCTAACTCTGGAGCTAAGACTTCAACGCTGACGATGTCCTTTGATGTGACCCCATTAAGGAAATCAATATCTGCATCTTCGCTCTCACCAGCGCTAATTCGTGAAGCGACAACGTATGCCTGGTGACCTTGAGCAACTTCTTCGCGAATGCGCTCCCATGCTCTCTCAAGGTAGGCGGGTTTCTCCAAAGTATTGACCACGTGCGTTGTGATTGGTGCACGGCCTAGAGGTAGCTCTCGCAGTGTTGAAACATCAAGGTCTCCAAACACAGTCATCGCTACGGTCCGAGGAATCGGTGTGGCCGTCATGACCAATAAATGTGGTGGAATTTTCGCCTTACCTTTAAGCGCATCACGTTGCTCGACACCAAATCGATGCTGTTCGTCCACAACAATTAATCCAAGGTCTGCAAACTCAACTGATTCACTAAAGAGTGCGTGTGTTCCAATAACAATTCCTGCCTCACCACTTGCAGCCAGTGCTAACGCCTCTTTCCGCTCTGCCGCACTCTGTGATCCAGTAAGAAGAGTGACGCGGGTTGCATTCTCTGGGGAATTGATCATTCCTCCTTGAGCAAGTGCTCCCATCATTTTCGTAATGCTGCGCAGATGCTGCGCCGCCAACACTTCAGTTGGTGCTAACAATGCCGCCTGTCCCCCACTATCAACTACTGCAAGCATCGCCCGCAGTGCGATAACTGTTTTTCCTGAGCCAACCTCGCCCTGCAAAAGACGATGCATGGGGTTCAACTGACTCAAATCTTCTTCTATCTCGTGCGCAATTCGCTTCTGGCCAGCGGTTAACTCAAATGGCAATTGCTGATCAAAGGCGGAGAGAATTCCACCATCTCGTTTCGGGCGCGCTATTGCATCAAGTGATCTCATCTTCGCTTTGCGACTCATTAGCAAAAGTTGGAGAAGGAACGCTTCATCAAAGGTTAAGCGCAGACGAGATTGCTCTGCAATTTCCAGATCTGCAGGCTGATGGATCTGTACAAGTGCCTGCTGCAAGGTGGGATAGCCATGTTTTTCTAGAATCTCCGCTGGAATCGGATCCTGAACTTCATCAAGAGCGCTAATGCAGAGTTCAATGCATTGTGCAATTTTCCATGATGGTAATTTGCCAGAAGCCGGATACATCGGAAGGTACTTGCCTGCAAAACCCTGCACTGCAGCATCGACATCATCACCATCTGGAATCAATTCATAATCTGGGTGCGCGAGTTGTCGCTTTCCGTTAAAGACGCCAACCTTGCCCGCGAAGAGGCCCTGCTTGCCAACTTTGAGATCTCTTTCACGCCATGCTTGATTAAAGAAAGTTAAGGAAAGTTTTGATGCACCGTCAGTAACGACAACTTCCAGCATATTTCCTTTCTTTGCTGCAAATCTGCGAGTAGAGGCGCTAAAGACTTCAGCAAGAATTGTTACCTCATCGCCTTCCTGCAAAGCGGCGATATCGCTAAGTTCGCCGCGGACTAAGTACCGACGCGGGTAGTGATGGAGCAGATCTCCGACGGTGCGATAACCAAAAGTTGAGTCCAGCGCCTTTGCAGTCTTGTCTCCAAGCACGCTTGATAACTTGGAATCTAAGGTCGCCACCCCTCTATTCTCTCTCGTCAAACGGGCAAGGAGTCGGGAAGACTCTCTATTTTCCAGAGGCGATTGGCAGTCCTGCCCCCTGTCTTGATACTCTAGCGCCCTGTCGATCCCTAGGGCTTCGACTGAAATCGATGATAAAAATTCATCATGAAGTTCTCAAAGGAGTACAGCGATGGCATCAACATGCGACATCTGTGGCAAGGGTCCAAGCTTTGGTAATAACGTTTCACACTCACAGGTGAAGACACGTCGTCGTTGGAATCCAAACATTCAGCGTGTGCGCACACTCGTGGGCGGATCAACCAAGCGTCAGAACGTCTGCACCTCATGCCTTAAGGCTGGAAAAGTAACTCGCTAATCTTTCTCTAGTGAAAATGGCGCCACATCTGTGGCGCTTTTTTCATTTTTATCCCAGTAACACCTTTTCCAGAATTCACAGAACCGATTCGAATGCCAGGTAGATCAATTCCCGTCGCAACAAAAACGTGATCTTCTCCGCCGCCAAGGATCCACTCAAAGGCATCGAGACCCACCGATTGAGCCAATAAGGAGAGTTCCTTAAACTCATAGGCTGACTCAATCGCTGATACATCAATATTGAGTTCGACTTCAGAGGCTATGGCGATTGCTTCCAGCGAGATCAGAAGAGAATCACTTGTATCGCAGAGCGCTCCGGCGCGAGTGAAATCGCAAGCGTAATCCAGCGTTGGTGCACGAAACTCGTTGAGCGCCATTGCATGAACGGCATGGATCGGTTCAATCTCGTGAGTAAGCAGATAGAGACCAGCTGCAGACCAGCCAGTCAATGATGAGATGTAAATGCCTTCACCGGCGAGTGCGCCTGCGCGAGTGATTGCCCGATCAACGCTTCCAATCGCTGTGATTGCAATTGAAAGAGCGCTCCCCCGAGATATATCTCCACCCACAACGATTGCGCCAGTTTTATCAGCCTCGCTTTTAATTCCGCGCGCAAGCTCTTCGACTCTGCTTAAACCTTCATCGCCTTTAAGTGTCAACGCAACAACTAAGTACTGTGGCTTTGCGCCCATGGCCAAGATGTCTGCAATATTTGCAGCAGTTGCCTTGCGGCCGATATCAAAGGCGTTCGACCAGCGCTTACTAAAGTGAACGTCCTCGACTGCGAGATCAGTTGTGATGACCTGCTGGGCAGAACCGCGTACAACTGCGGCATCGTCACCGATACCGACAAGTACGTTGGGATCACCATGCGAGTCAAAGATGTGAGCCACGAGTGCAAGGAGCTCCTGCTCAGAAAAAGCCATAGCGCCAAGACTAGATGATGATGTACCTTTTGGTTATCGCACGAAGTAAATGCGCAACGAAAGGACCAATCGATGTCAGTGCAGGTTTATATCTTGATTCAAACCGAAGTAGGTAAGGCATCGTCGGTCGCCACTGCAATCAGTTCGATTCCAGGAGTGACCTCATCTGAAGGCGTAACTGGTCCTTACGATGTGATCATGCGCGCTGAATCTCCTTCGATGGAGGATCTAGGTCGAACAATTTTGGCTAAGGTACAGGCAGTTCCAGGAATCACACGGACACTTACTTGCCCGGTTACTCACTTTTAATTTCCTAGGACACCATTATTTCGCCGCAAGGCGCTCTTAAGCAGATGTGAGATTACTTCTTGATAGCTCACACCACTTGCTTCCCACATCTTTGGAAAAACTGAGGTCGCGGTAAATCCAGGCATTGTGTTCAGCTCAGTGATGATCACTTCACCCGCTGGAGTGAGAAAGAAATCAACACGAGCAAGCCCGCTGCACCCGAGTGAGGTAAAGGCCTTTACCGCTTGCTCTTGAATCTCACGTGCGATCTTTTCGGGAATCGGCGCAGGAAGGGTGATGCTTGTTGCACTGTGCAAGTATTTGGCTTGGAAATCATAGAACTCAAATTGTGGATCGATCTCAATCTGACCGACAACTGATGCTCGCGGCAAACCATCAATTTCAAGGACTGCACATTCAATTTCGCGACCACGTACTTCACTTTCAACTAAAGCCTTGGGATCAAATGAATGTGCTTCAGCAATTGCTTTATCTAGTTGATCTGCTGATGAAACTTTTGTTGTGCCACGACTTGAACCACCGCGGGCAGGCTTTACAAAGACTGGATAGCCAAGAGTTGCGATCTCAGCTGAAATCTTGACTTTCTCTTTCGCCCAATCACCTTCGCGAACTACGAAACCTTCGGCTACTGCGATACCAGAGGCTGCAAAGATCGGTTTGGCGAAAGACTTATCCATCGCAACGGCTGAGGCAAGTACCCCCGAACCCACAAAAGGAATATCTGCAATTTCGAGTAACCCTTGGATAGTTCCATCTTCACCATAGGGTCCGTGAAGAAGTGGAAAGACAATATCAATAGCGATTTTTTCGCCGTTGGTTGAGAATCCATCAGGTCCAATGGCAACAGGTATTCCATCTTCTGCAATTACAGGAAGCACATCACCCCGAATCGAGAAGTCAAAATCATCAGAAATTAGGGTCCACTTTCCAGATTTGGTTATCCCAATCATTACCGGTTCGTACTGATTGCGATCTATCGCACGAAGGACCCCGCCGGCAGATGTGCACGAAATTTCATGCTCACTGCTGCGTCCTCCGCAGATGATTGCAACCTTGAGCGTCATCGAATGAAATTCTCTGCCTGGGTTGTTATCTCCATTAAACGAGTGAGCGCTTGTTCTGGAGTGAGTGAGCCGTTGACGATATCTGCAACCGCTTCAATGACAGGAACTTCAACTCCTACGCGATGAGCAATCTCAACAATGGCACCTGATGAGGCAACGCCTTCGACAGTTTTCGATCCTTGTGCAATCGCCATATCCATTGAACCTGTTTTACCGAGTAACTCTCCAAAGGTTCGATTTCGCGAAAGTGGCGAACCGCATGTTGCGACAAGATCACCCATTCCTGCAAGACCCGCGGCGCTGAGAGGATCTGAACCATGGGCAGCACAGAGACGAGCAACTTCATTGAGTCCACGAGTGATGAGCATGGCCTGGGTATTTTCGCCGTAACCCATTCCGATAGAAATTCCTACAGCAAGTGCGATCACATTTTTAATGGCACCAGCTAATTCGCAGCCAAGAAGGTCAACCGATGTGTAGACGCGATAGTACGGAGTGCGGAAGAGTTCGCGCACATGGTCGGCAACGGCTTGTGAAGTCGAGGCGGCGACAGCACCGGCTGGTTGGCGCAGGATAAGTTCATCCGCCAAGTTAGGACCAGTCAGAAGTGCAACCTTATGCTTTCCAAGAATTTCTTCAATAATCTCTGTCATTCGCAACATCGTTGACACTTCGATGCCCTTGAGAGTACTTACGATTGTGCAATCTGCTGAAAAGCGTGGCTTCCATTCGTTAAGCGTTGCGCGCAATTGAGTAGAAGGAATTGCCAGTACGTAAATTTCACTGAAGGCAAATGCCGCTTCTAGATCAGTTGTGGCTTTTAATTGAGTAGGAAGAATTTGGCCAGAGAGGTAACGCTCATTGGTATGTGATGTATTGATCTCAGCAACTGTCACGGGGTTGCGACCCCACAAGAGGACATCGTTAGCACCATCGCAGAGAACTTGCGCAAGGGTTGATCCCCATGCGCCTGCGCCAAAGACGGTGACCTTACTCATTGTTTATTCTCACCTTTTCTGAAATTGCCTGTTCGAGGCAGCTCGGAGGTATGCGGGTCAAAGATAGCCTTAGGTCGCACCTCACCGCGAATCTCTTCGAGTAAATCGGTTATTGCACCCATAATAAACGCCGTTGCCTCTGTCATTGCAACGAGATCGTCTTCTCTCCCGTACCAAGGTGAAAGGTCGAGAGGTTCCCCAACTCGGTAACGAACTGTCTTGCGTGGGAAAATTCTAAACTTCTTACTGTACGGAGGAAGCACATCTTGAGTTCCCCACTGTGCAGCAGGATAGACAGGAGCTTTAGAGATCACCGCCAAACGAGCGACCCCAGTCTTTGCAACCATGGGCCAGTAATTACTGTCACGAGTTAACGTTCCTTCGGGATACACGGCGACTTGATGACCCATATCCAGTAATTGCAAGGCATATGTCAACGCTACACGGGCCTCTTTGCTTTCTCGGTCTACAGGAATCTGTTCCGCGGCAAGAAGAATTCTGCCGATTATAGGTACCCGGAAAACTTCAATCTTGCCCAAAAATCGTGGCGCACGTCCATTGGTAAATAGAAAGAATGCAAGTGCCAAAGCATCCATGTAAGAGACATGATTTGACGCAACAATCACTGGTCCAGTCTTCGGAATTTTTACTCCCTCGCGATAGTCGTACCGTGCGATGAGTTTCATAATCGGAATCAAGATTGAAGCGCAGATGCGGAAAGTTCTATTTATTCCCAGTGGGTAGCCATGTGGAGGATTAAGTCGAATCTTTAATGGCTTCTTGCTCGAAGAGCTAGATTTCGACATGTCACAATTCTAAGTCTGTTGAAGGTGTTATGGATGCTCCTTCAAGAAGAAAAGATAGAAAAAATAAGGCCCACGCGTAATGCGTGGGCCTTATTTATGAAGAGAATTACTTCTTCTTACGAACTACCTTCTTAGCAGCCTTCTTAGGTGCTGCCTTCTTAGCAACCTTCTTCTTAGCTGCCTTCTTAGGTGCTGCCTTCTTTGCTGCCTTCTTAGGTGCTGCCTTCTTTGCTACAGGCTTAGCGACAACCTTTGGCTCTGGCTTTGGAGCTGGAGCAAGTTTGCGATCTCCAGCAACAACTTCCTTAAGAGCCTTTGCAGGCAAGAAGCGTGCCTTCTTTGAAGCCTTGATCTTGATTGTCTCGCCGGTGAATGGGTTACGACCCATGCGTGCCTTGCGATCAACCTTCTTGAACTTACCGAAATCGTTAATCATGACATCTTCACCACGCGCCATTGTGCGAGTAATGGTGTCAAATACGATATCTACAGCGTGAGCTGCTTCCCTCTTGCTGTCGTTGAAGTGTGGGGCCAACGCGGCAATGAATTGGGCTTTATTCATCAAAATC
>JNSK01000005.1_pt1 | contig 95805 bp, 92 predicted proteins | sample 210681 | NCBI WGS metagenome assembly JNSK01 (sample SAMN02808684, study PRJNA238866) | freshwater metagenome | biome: fresh water; feature: freshwater reservoir; material: water; isolation source: water column of the freshwater reservoir Embalse de Amadorio in Spain | place: Spain: Valencia ...
GGTGCGGTCAATGAGATCGAGCTCGATAGATTGCTGGGCTCTGTCTTGCAATATGCCGATAACGCCTTTAATCCACTTCTTGAACTCGGATTTGCAGATGCAATCCGCCGAGAATGGGCGTGGCGAGTAAGTCGCGGTGAGTCGCTGGCAAATCTTGATGCTTTCCAACATTTAATTTAACTCAACAGTATTTGCATGCATTAAGATCACCACATGAATCTCATCCTTTTACGCCACGGTGAATCCGAATGGAATGCTAAGAATCTCTTTACCGGTTGGGTTGATGTTCGCCTTTCGCCAAAGGGCGAAGATGAGGCGCGACGTGGGGGTCTGCTCCTGAAAGAGCGCAATCTTCTGCCTGATGTAGTTCACACATCTTTATTACGCCGTGCGATTACGACATCGCAGTTGGCACTTGATTCATGCGAGCGACACTGGATTCCTGTGGCCAGATCATGGCGACTCAATGAACGCCATTACGGTGCGCTACAAGGAAAGGATAAAGCGCAGACCTTGGCCCAATATGGCGAGGAACAATTTGCTCTCTGGCGCCGCTCATTTGATGTGCCACCTCCACCGATCGTTGATGGCAGTGAATTCTCGCAAGATTCTGACTCGCGATATAGCGATCTAGGTGCTGACTTGCCACGCACAGAGTGCTTAAAAGATGTAGTCACGCGAATGATGCCGTACTGGCACGATGCAATTGTTCCTGATTTAAAGAGTGGTCAGACAGTGTTAGTGACAGCTCACGGAAATTCTTTGCGGGCTCTTGTAAAACATCTTGATGGAATTAGCGATGAAGATATCGCTGGATTAAATATTCCAACGGGGATTCCACTGCACTATGTACTCAATGCTGATCTCACACCAAAGAGTAAAGGTGGAGAATATTTAGATCCTGAAGCAGCGCGTGAAGCGATCACAGCTGTTGCTAATCAGGGAAAGAAGTAAATTAGAGAGCTGGTTGACTTTCAGAGGCGTACTCACCTTTAACCAGGAAGTAGACGCGTCGAGCGATCGAGACTGCATGGTCGGCGCAGCGCTCGTAGTAACGACCAAGTAGCGTCATATCAATTGCTGTTTCAATTCCGTGTGACCACGAATCATCAAGGAGCGCCACGAAGAGTGCGCGATGTAATTTATCCATCTCATCATCATCGGTTTCAAGCTCGATTGCTGCCTGAAGATCTTGGGTCTTCACAACGTGGGTTGTTTTATCAATAATCTTTACAGCAGTCTTACCCATTGCTTCAATTGTAGAAAATAATTCCGCTGGCACGCTCACATTTGGATAACGCATACGAGCGAGCTTTGCGATGTGGTGGCAAAGATCACCCATTCGCTCAAGGTCAGCGCTCATACGAAGGGAAGTCACCAGGATACGAAGATCTTGAGCCACTGGTTGTTGTCGCGCCATCAGATTAATTGCGCGTGATTCCAAATCATGTTGAATCGTGTCAATTTTTTCATCTTCCGAGATGACGCCCTCGGCCAATTTAATGTCGGCGTTTAGGAGTGCCTCAGTTGAGCGAACCATCGCAACAGAGACCATTCCCCCGAGGGTGACCAAGGTGGCTTGAATGGCATCTAACTCTTCGTGGAATGATTCGCGCATTTGTAGAGTTTACTTGGAACGGAGATAAATTCGTCGGTCATTTATGAATAGAACCTGAACAATGGGCTAAGAATTATCCTTTCTTCGCCACTATTGAGCCCTTGCCTACAGATCAACCCCTGCACCCTTCTACTATAGGAGCATGTTCACCCCCCGACGAAAGAGCGAATCTGCTCCTGTCCAAGAGGGGCTACCTGCGGGACTCATTGATCTACTCAAAGTGGTCGATGCGGAGTACATCATCCTCACGCGTTTTGATGTGGTTCAGGAAAATTCCCAGGGGATTCTGGCACTTGGCATCATTCGCGATATGCGAATTGGTTCGCAACCAATTATAAATTTAGTACGGGCTGTTCGCAGATCCGGAAAATATGAAGAAGAGACGATTGAACTTCCACGCGGACCCTTGGGTAGCGGAACACATGAACTTCTTGTGCGCGTTACGCCCATCGGTAGCGATGGGTCGATCGCCATCCTTATCTTTGACGATTCTGAATTCGCACGTTTGAATTCTATGCGCCGCGATTTTGTTGCCAATATTTCACATGAACTAAAAACCCCTATTGGTGCGCTCTTGATACTTGCAGAAGCCGTTCTAGAAGCATCTGATGATCCGACAGCAATTAAGAAATTTGCCTCTCGCATGCAGATTGAGGCGGTGCGACTTTCAGAGCTAGTGCAAGAAGTCATTAATCTTTCACGCCTGCAGGATGAAGACCCACTGCAGGATGCCGAAGTATTAGACGTGGCCGTGATTGCGCGGTCTGCAATTGATGAGTGCCGATTGTCTGCCGATAAGCGAAAGATAGAAATCGTAATTGCAGATGCAACTTCATGCTTTGTACTTGGTGATCAGAGTCAGTTACATATGGCGATCAGCAACCTGATTCAAAATGCTATCAATTACAGCCCAGAATCAACTCGCGTTGGTGTTGCAGTGACCTGTACCGATGATCTTGTCGAATTTACCGTGACAGATCAGGGCGTGGGGATTCCTGATAAAGATCTTGAGCGCATCTTCGAGCGCTTCTATCGCGTTGATCCAGCCCGCTCTCGCGAAACAGGCGGTACCGGACTTGGTCTTTCAATCGTAAAACATGTTGCCAGCAATCACGGTGGTGATATCAGCGTCTGGAGTTTAGAAGGACAAGGAAGTACCTTTACCTTGCGTTTGCCTCGGGCTAAAGATCTTTCTTCAATAAGTAATGAAAGCGGGAGATAGCGATGAGTAAAATTCTCGTTGTGGAAGATGAAGAGTCATTTTCCGAAGCCTTGGCATATTTGCTAGGTCGTGAAGGCTTTGATGTCACTGTGGCTGATAGCGGTCCTAAGGCGATCGAAGAGTTTGATCGCGTGGGCGCTGATCTCGTTCTTCTCGATCTTATGTTGCCAGGGCTTTCTGGCACCGAAGTCTGCAAGCAATTACGTCAACGCTCTGATGTTCCCATCATTATGCTCACCGCCAAAGATTCTGAAGTTGATAAAGTCGTAGGCCTTGAACTTGGCGCAGATGATTATGTGACCAAGCCATACTCTTCACGCGAATTAGTCGCCCGTATCCGTGCAGTTCTGCGGAGAAATTCTGATCTGGGCGATGCCGACCCAGCATCTGGCACCATCACCGTGGGTCCAGTTCGTCTTGATACAGAGCGCCACGTCATTGCAATTAATGGTAGCCCAGTTCAATTCCCACTTAAAGAGTTTGAACTTCTCGAATTTCTCATGCGCAATTGCGATCGAGTGCTCACGCGTACTCAGATTATCGATCGAGTCTGGGGCAGTGATTACGTAGGCGATACCAAAACCCTCGACGTGCACATCAAACGTTTACGGGCAAAGATCGAAGTTGATCCAGCAAACCCAATCTATATTCAGACAGTTCGCGGTCTTGGGTACAAGATGGAGAGTAAGTAGTTATTCGGTAACTGTGGCTGTATCAGCTACCACTGGATCGCTTCCAGAAACAACGTTTTTGAAGTCATCTCGCTTGTCGCGAATAATTACCTCGGCTGAAACAAAGCCAGCCTTTGCAAACCCAATAGATATCTTCACATTAGTTCCGGCTGTTGGATTAGCACCAAAGAAAACCGCTTTCGCGTTGGCTTGCTCGCCTTCAAAGGAAACTGGCTTATTTGTCAGAAGGTTTGTCTCACCGGTCAGCGTTGCCTGGATTCCGTTGACTGAAAAACCTAACAACTGATCTGGATTAGGGCCTTGGTTAATTATGGTTCCAACAACTACTGCAGCACCATCGCCTGTATCAACGAGCTTAAGATTAACTACGCGAATTTCACTGCCATTTTCATCAATAGTAATTTCGTTTCCATCAGTAACGCGAGTGATGTTACGGGTCTCGGCATTTAGTCCAGCTGCACAACCTGAAAGAGCGAATGCAAGAACAAAGGTAGATGCAATAAGAATTGATGTGCGGCGCATGTCCGTATTCTCTCATGTCTGCATGGCAAAAATGACACCAGCCAAATTGTCAAGTGGTATTTAGGCGTGAAAGTAGTCATATTTTCTATCAAAGTATTCAGGTTTTATCTGTCAGTCGGGGCTGGTAGAATTGGTCGTCTAGCGAAGGGCAACACATGACATTTAAGGTCGGAGAAACCGTTGTTTATCCTCATCACGGAGCGGCTCTTATCGAGGCAATTGAAACTCGAGTAATTAAGGGCGAAGAGAAGACCTACCTAGTGTTAAAGGTTGCACAAGGCGACCTCACCGTTCGCGTTCCTGCAGATAATGTAGATCTCGTTGGCGTTCGCGATGTTGTCGATAGCGCCGGCCTTGATCGAGTATTTAGCGTTCTCCGCCAGCCATATACAGAAGAGCCAACAAACTGGTCACGTCGCTACAAGGCCAATCTTGAAAAGCTAGCATCTGGTGATGTTATTAAGGTCGCCGAGGTTGTTCGCGATCTCTATCGCCGCGATCTCGACCGTGGTCTTTCTGCCGGTGAAAAGCGAATGCTGACAAAGGCAAAGCAGATTTTGGTCTCAGAGCTCGCACTTGCTGAGCACACAGATGAGATCAAGGCAGCAACAATTCTTGATGAGGTTCTTGCTTCCTAACGGAAAGTCACACCATGATCGCTGCAATTATCGCCGCTGCAGGTAGCGGCGAACGCTTCGGCGCAGCGATTCCTAAAGCCCTTATTCATTGCGGAGATCGCACACTGATCGAACATGCCCTCGCATCACTCTCGGCTGCTGTTGATGAGATTGTCATTACCGCACCGGCTGGATATGAAGATAAGTTTCGCGAGTTAGCAGGAGATCGTGCAACCGTTGTTACGGGTGGCCAGACACGAAGTGAAAGTGTTCGAATAGGATTAGCCGCACTCCCTGCCACATGTGAATTTGTTCTGGTGCATGATGCGGCGAGAGCGCTCGCAAGCAGTGATCTTGCTCGTCGCGTAATCACCCACTTACGCAGTGGCGACGTTGCAGTGATCCCAGGTCTGCCACAGATTGATACCGTCAAAGTAGTCGATAGCGATGGATACGTTCTTACAACTCCAGATCGTGCACCATTGCGACGCGTGCAGACCCCACAAGGGTTTTCCTACGAACTTTTAAATCGTGCGCATCTGGCAGGTGGCGATGCAACAGATGATGCCGCTCTCGTGGAAAAACTTGGGGCACGAGTGCGCGTCATTGAAGGTGAAGAACGCGCAATTAAAATCACAACACCTTCTGACTTAGCGACAGCGCTGCAATATCTTGGTGCAACCAATGAATTTTCAACAGGTGTCGGTGTTGATGCACACGCTTTCGCGGAAGGTCGCGAACTTTATCTTGCAGCTCTTTACTGGCCGGGCGAAGTCGGTGTTGATGGACATTCAGATGGTGATGTTGCAGCACATGCAATCTGTGATGCTCTCTTTGCGGCGTCAAATCTTGGTGATCTCGGAAGTAATTTCGGTACATCACGTCCTGAATATGCTGGCGCGAGTGGTGCACAATTATTGCAAGAGACCACAAGACTTGTGAACGCCGCTGGATATTCGATTTCACATGTATCTGTGCAGGTCATTGGAAATCGTCCAAAGATCGGTGCGCGTCGAGTCGAGGCAATCGCTGCTCTCTCTCACGCACTCAATGGAGCAGATGTAGCGCTACTTGCAACAACTACCGATGGACTTGGCCTCACAGGTGAAGGAAAAGGGATTGCAGCGATTGCATCTGCATTGATTTTTAAGAATTAAACCTCAAGGTAGACTTGGCACATGAGTTCGCTAAATCTATATGACACCCTTACGCGAACCACTTCTGCCTTCACGCCGATAAAAGATGGCCAAGTAGGTATTTATCTCTGCGGCGCAACCGTTCAAGCACCACCACATATCGGACATGTTCGCTCTGGCGTGAACTTCGATATCTTGCGACGCTGGCTGATAAAGAGCGGCTATGACGTCACTTTTATTCGCAACGTGACAGATATCGATGACAAGATTTTGCATAAGGCTGTTCATGAAAAAGCGCCATGGTGGGCTGTTGCTATGAAATACGAGCGAGCATTTAGTGATGCCTACACCGCCCTCAATGTTCTACCTCCTACATATGAGCCACGTGCCACGGGACATATCACTCAGATGGTTGAGTTGATGCAGATCTTGATTGAACGTGGTGTGGCATATGCTCCAGGAAACGGTGATGTGTATTTAGAGGTTCGAAAGTTATCGTCATACCTCACACTTTCTCGTCAAAACGTTGATGATCTTTTAAGTGCAGCAGATGCCGATGAAAGATTTAAGAAAGATCCACGAGATTTCGCGCTCTGGAAGGCGGCAAAGCCTGGAGATCCTTCATGGCCAACACCATGGGGTGCAGGCCGACCTGGTTGGCATTTGGAATGCTCAGCGATGGCACATACCTATCTTGGTGAAAGTTTTGATATTCACGGCGGTGGACTTGATTTAATTTTTCCTCATCACGAAAACGAGATTGCGCAATCGGAGGCGGCCGGTTACGGCTTTGCAAAGCGCTGGTTACATAATGCGTGGGTAACGGCCTCTGGTGAAAAGATGAGCAAGTCTTTAGGTAATTCACTTCAGGTACACGAGTTACTAAAAACTGTTCGTGGAATTGAATTGCGCTGGTATTTAGGTAGTGCGCATTATCGATCTATGTTGGAATTTTCACATGAAGCACTTGCTGAATCAGCGGTTGCCTTTGGTCGCATTGAAACGTTTTTGCAGCGTTCAGTAGAAATTCTCGGCTACCTTGCAGAACCAGTTGTGAGCACTGGATTTACTGCGTCGATGAATAATGATTTAGCGGTGCCAGAGGCTCTGTCTGGAATATCTGAAGCACTGCGACTTGGAAATATTGCAATCACGGCCATGGATAAGGCTGGTATCACAGCATCGGCATCTGAGATTCGTGGAGCGCTAGATGTATTGGGCTGTGATCCTTTTGATCCAGCCTTTGCTTCGGCCAGTGCCTCGCAGCATCTGAATTCAGCACTTGATGGAACAGTAAAATTAGCGCTAGAACAGCGCGAAGCGGCGCGAGTACGTAAGGATTTTGCTGCAGCAGATGCGATTCGCGATGGATTAGTTGCACTTGGAATTACTATTGAAGATAGCGCACAAGGGCCACGATGGTCGATCACACGAAGTGAGAGTAAATAAATGGCCGGTAATTCAAAACCACGTGGCGGTGGAAATAACAAACGTCGCCTTGAAGGTAAAGGTCCAACACCTAAGGCTGAAGATCGTCCATATCACGCGGCTGCTAAACGAAAGAAGGCTGCGGAAAAAGGAACAACAAAGCGCACAGGTACATCATCACCTCGCGCCGGAACATCACCTCGTGGTCGCAGCGAAAAACCTAAGGGTGAAATCGTTTCTGGTCGTAACGCAGTTCTAGAAGCGCTACGTGAGAATGTTCCAGCAACTGAACTTATTGTTGCTCGCAGTATCGATGTAGATGATCGCGTCGCAGAGTCACTCAAGCTTGCCCTTCACTACGGTCTCAATATTCGCGAAGTACATCGCGCTGAGATTGAAAACATCAATGCCAATAGCCAAGGAATTATTCTTGCAATTAAGCCTTATCAGTATTCAAGTTTCCAAGAGATTGCAGAGCAAGCAAGCCATCCGATGATGATCATCGCACTCGATGGTGTGACTGATCCTCGTAACCTTGGCGCCATCGTGCGAAGCGCGTCAGCATTTGGTGCAGCCGGTGTTGTGATGACAGAACGTCGCGCCGCTGCAATGACTGCAGCGGCGTGGAAGACATCGGCGGGGGCGGCAGCTCGTTTGCGAGTTGCTCAGGTAACAAATCTTGCACGTACTATCGAAGATGCCCAGAAATTAGGCTGCTTTGTTGTTGGCCTGGATGGCGAATCTGATGTGACCTTAAGTGAGATGAAGGTTGCCCGTGAGAATTTGATGATTGTTGTTGGCAGCGAGGGAAAGGGCCTTTCACGCCTTGTTCGTGAAAAGTGCGACCTAGTTGTCTCTATTCCAATTATGGCCACTACTGAATCACTCAACGCAAGCGTTGCAACAGCAATTGCTATGTTCTGGGTGGATGAGCAGCGCCGCAAGAAGTAAAGAGAGAAGTGCAATGATTTACAACCGATTCGTCGTATGTGGTGACTCGTATAGCGAGGGTATGAGTGATGAACAAGTAAATGGCCAATACCGTGGTTGGGCAGATCGCGTTGCAGATGGTTTAGCAAAGAAATCACCGACTTTTATGTATTCAAATCTAGCGGTGCGCGGGAAGTTGTTGCAGCAGGTTATTGATGATCAATTGCCAGTTGCGATGACATACATCACGGGTCCAGACACCTTGGTCTCATTTCATGCAGGGGCAAATGATGCGTTACGTCCTGGCTTTGATGCAACAGTGGCGAAAGAAAAGTATCAATCGGCAGTGCGCGCATTAGCCGCTACGGGAGCAACGGTGATGCTCTTTACCGTCTTGGAAGATACTGGGAATAAAGGCCGTGGATCAAAAGTATGGCAAGAACGATTCGGTGCTTTTAATCACTCAATCCGTGAAATTGCTGCAGAGGTTGGCGCAATTGTTGTAGATGCAAATGGAGAGAGATTCTTGAGTGATCGTCGCTTCTTAGCATTTGATCGCCTTCATCTAAATTCAATGGGACATTACCGATGTGCCGAAGCTGTATTAGAAAAATTAGGCTATGAATTTGATCCAGAGTGGCGCACACCATTACCACCAGCCAAGCCAACGCCTTGGATAAAAGAACGCGCAGTTGGTGTGCTCTGGTTCTTTGTATTCGCACTTCCCTGGATTATTCGCCGACTTCGTGGGCGCTCATCAGGTGATGGGCGTATGCCTAAATATCCTCAACTTATATCCTGGCCAAGATAAATGAAGTTCTCTCTTCGCACCTTCATTCGTAACCTTCTGTTCACTCAACCCATGAACACTAGTAGGGTGCCACGCATGGAGAATCTGACAGATCGTGAGATCAGTTGGCTAGCCTTTAATCAGCGAGTTCTTGAGTTAGCTGAAGATAAGAACATTCCTCTTCTTGAGCGGGTACGTTTTCTTACTATTTTTTCATCAAATCTCGACGAGTTCTATATGGTTCGTGTCGCATCAGTGTTACGTAAAATCGAAAATAACATCACCTCTAAAAATTCTGCAGGATATGCCCCACAAGAACTTCTTGCTGAGATTTCGCGAATCGTTAAAGATTTAACTGCACACCAGTACCGCATCTTTGAAAACGATATTCGCCCAGCGCTCACCGCCAAGGGAATCGAACTCATCACATGGGGCGATCTAACTGCGGCCGAGAAAGAACATCTACAGGAGCTCTTTAGGACAAGAATTTTTCCAGTTCTTACCCCGCTGGCCGTTGATCCATCACATCCTTTCCCATATATCTCAGGGTTATCGCTTAACCTCGGTGTGCGAGTGATTAATCCAGATACCCGCGAGAAATTCTTTGCCCGCGTTAAGGTTCCACCAATTCTTAGTCGCCTTATATCTACGACTGAAAAATCCACACGATTTGTTCCGCTTGAAGATCTGATTGCACATAATCTTGATCAACTCTTTCCGGGCATGGAAATTGGTGGCCATATTGTCTTTAGAGTGACAAGAAATCAGGATCTAGAAATTGATGAGGACGACTCTGAAGATTTGCTATCTAGTCTTGAACAGGAACTCCTCTTGCGCCGTTTTGGTCCGCCTGTGCGCCTTGAGGTTGAAGCTGGTGTGAATCAAGAACTTCTCGCGATGCTGACACAAGAGCTTGAAATTGATCCCCTCAATGTGATTCGTTCAGGGCATCCAGTTAATTTGCAAGACCTCACCAAGATTGCTGATTTAAAGATTGCTGATCTTCACTTCCCAACTTTTTCTTCTAAAACTCCTAGCTCACTCGTGGGAATAGATGAAGAAGACCACGATGTGTACTTCTCCGCTCTGCGAAAAGGCGAAATACTGCTGCACCACCCGTATGACTCATTCACACATTCAGTTGTTGATTTTCTTAACCATGCCGCCGCTGATCCAAAAGTATTGGCCATCAAGCAGACGCTATATAGAACTTCTGGTGACTCACCGATCGTTGCAGCCTTGATTGAAGCTGCCGAATCTGGCAAACAAGTTCTTGCTGTTATTGAAATTCGCGCACGCTTTGATGAACAAGCAAATGTGCGCTGGGCTCGAAAACTTGAAGCAGCTGGCGTGCATGTTGTCTATGGGTTGATGGGCCTTAAGACACATGCCAAACTTTCACTCGTTATTCGTGATGAACATAGCGGTATCCATAGATATGCACACGTTGGAACGGGAAATTACAATCCAAAGACGGCACGGATGTATGAAGATTTAGGTCTGCTCAGCGCTGATGAAGAGCTGACTGAAGATCTCACCAAACTCTTTAATCAGCTTTCTGGCTTTGCCCCACAATCAACCTATTCTCGTTTACTCGTTGCACCAAAGTCATTACGCGCTAGCCTCATTGAAAAAATCGATCGCGAGATAACTCATGCGCGTGCTGGTAAGGCGGCTCACATTCGCCTCAAACTCAATTCAATTTTGGATGAAGAATTCGTTGAGAAGTTCTATGAAGCATCTACTGCAGGGGTAAAGATCGATCTTTTGGTGCGAGGAATTTGCTCTGTTCAAGCGGGGGTACCAGGGCTTTCTGAAAATATCACTGCTCGCTCAGTACTTGGTCGATTCCTTGAGCATTCACGAATCTTCTATTTTCTCAATGACGGTGAAGAGGAATATTGGATTGGTTCGGCGGATTTAATGCATCGCAATCTTGATCGCAGAGTTGAATGTCTTGTAAGAATTTTCAACCAGTCACATGTTCAGCAGTTGAAAGAGATTCTAGATATAGGTCTGTCAGATGAGACACAGAGCTGGCATCTCAATGGTCAGATATGGAAGCGTCGCAGCGTCTCTGAAGCAGGTGCTCTACTTTTGGATGCACATTCGCATCACCTTAAAAAGAACCCGAAGGGTTAATAATGGCAACAGTTGATCGTATTGAAGGCGCTGGTGCAGTATTGTGGCAATCAATTGAAGGCGGCGATGTACAGATTGCAATTATTCATCGCCCACATTATGACGATTGGTCACTTCCTAAAGGTGGCGTTGATGCCGGTGAGAGCCACATTCAGGCAGCCTTTCGCGAAGTTCTCGAAGAGACGGGTGTGAAGGCAATCTTCGGTCCAGAAATTGGAACAGTTGATTACGAAGTTAATGGTGTTACAAAAGAAGTTCGTTACTGGTTGGCAGAGGCGCATGAATTCAATGCAGCAACACCAAACCCAGAAGAGGTCGATGCGATTGAATGGGTTTCAATCTCTGGTGCTATAGAAAAGTTAAGCAATAGCGATGATCGCGAGATCGTTCGCATGGCTGGCGAATTTGGTTTTGGCTCAACCCCACTTATTCTGCTTCGCCATGCAAAAGCGCTGAAGCGCGATTTGTGGGATGGCGATGACGGTGATCGCCCCCTAGAGCATGTTGGACAGATTCAGGCGGCAAAGATTCCAGCAATCTATGCTCCATATGCAATCGAGAAAATTTACAGCTCTGATGCCATTCGCTGTGTTCAGACAATTGAAGCGATGGCGACAGAGTATGGAATCACACCGATCTACTCTTCAGAGATCAGCGAATTTGGTTTTGAAAAAGATAGTGAAAAAGCGTTGGATTACGCGCTGAGCGTGATGCTCTCAGATAAGTCATCGGTGATGTGTAGCCACAATCCTGTACTGCCAAAGCTGGTAAAGAAGTTGATTGGTAAGAAGAATTTCAAACGGTTATCTGCCGAACTCAAGCCAGGTGATTCATTTGTCTTACATCACCGCGCTGGTGAAGTGATCGCAGTTGATTGGACGCCTGCTCCGAGAGTTGAGAAGAGTAAGTAAGCCTTACTTCTCCATCCAATCAAGCCACTTGAGAACAATTCCCTCACGTAGGGCCCAAGGGCAAATCTCCACCTTTTCAATTTCGAGATGTTTCATAACCGATTCAGCAACAATTGCACCAGCGACTAACTGCTTTGCTCTACTTGGAGAAACACCAGGTAAGGATGAACGCTGACTATTAGTTAGATCTTTTAATTTTTCAATCGCCGCGACTAAAGCCTGGCGCTCAAGGTATTTGCCACCATCTTTATACCAATAGTCTGTAAGTCTGGCTAATGTGCGAAATGTTTTGCTCGTTGCCACGATGCGATCAGCGTTATGTTCTGCAAGTTCGCCAGTGACTGAGGACGAGATTAGATCTTTGGAATGCTGGGCCAATGCCTTCATACTCTTTGAGGTGTAGGGATCACCGTTGAGGAATTCACGCGTCATCCGCGCCGCACCGATCGGAAGTGAAAGTGTTGCACTTGCAGATTCATCATTTCCAACAGCCATCTCAAGTGAGCCGCCACCTATATCAAGAACAAGCAAGCGACCCGCAGACCACCCAAGCCATCTGCGCGCTGCTAAAAATGTGAGTTGTGCTTCTTCATCTCCAGAGAGAATTTGTAATTCAATGTTATGAACCTTCTGAAGTTCTTCAATGATCTTCTCACCGTTATCAGCTTCTCGAATTGCCGATGTTGCAAAGGCAAGAATCTCTTCGCACTTAAACTCTTCTGCATGCTTTAACACCTCAGTAGTTGCATGGCTGAGAAGATTAAAGCCTTCATCGGTAATGTGATTATTTCGATCGAGATATTCCGTCAGGCGAAGTTCGAATTTTTGGCTAGAAGCCGGGGTTGGACGGGCGCCAGGGTGAGCATCGACAACTTGGAGATGGATCGTGTTTGATCCCATATCAAGTACGCCTAGTCGCATGCACGTAACCTAGTCCACCTGCTGCGATTTTTAGATTAGCCCAACCCCTGTCATAATTACGCCTCGTCGCAATTAATGTGACAGGCCTCCCTAGCTCAGTGGTAGAGCATCCGCCTTGTAAGCGGAAGGTCGTCAGTTCAATCCTGACGGGGGGCTCCGTGGATCAGCGAGAAGGTAGGGCATATGAGCAATAACTCCGCCGATCGCGACAAGTTTGCCGATCTGATCACCGCGAATGAACAGTATGCGCAAGGTTTTAAATATAGCGAGTTGAGCGGATCTGCCGCCAAAGGGCTAGCGATTATCACCTGCATGGATTCACGGATCAATCCACTTTCTGTTGTTGGAATGCGATCAGGGGATGCAAAAATTCTGCGTAATGCCGGTGCGCGCGTAACTGAAGATGTGCTTCGTACCCTTGTTCTTGCAACATATCTGCTTAACGTTGATCGCATTCTTGTGATGCCACATACCGACTGCCGTATGGCACAGAGTGATGAGTCGACTCTGCATGATGAAATTGAAAAGCAATATGGAGTTGATACGCGGAGTCTTGAATTTCGCGTCACTAAAGATCAAGAAGCAGCCCTAGAAACTGATATCACTCGCATTCGTGCATACCCACTCATAAGAAAAGGTGTATCTGTCATTGGTGCGATTTACGATGTAAAAACTGGAAAGATCGACTTTAAAAACTTCTAAGTTATGGGATTTGTCCGCTTGTATGGCATGCGAGTTACTGGATAACTTAAATCTGTTAAGAAATCTTCAATGAGAGCTTGAACTATCGCAGGTTTTTCTTTAACTAAGCCATGTGATGTACCTGGAACGATTGCTAGCTGGCCCAGTGCAAGACGTTCAAAGAGATCAATTGTATGTTCATGTCGCACTACATCATCATCTCCGGCCATCACAAGAACAGGGCACTCAATTTTTGCTAACAACTCTGGTGAAATATCTGGCTCTTCCTTCCAAATAGCCCTCATCTTTGCAATTTTCTCGTCAAGTGTGTGTGGCGCATCCGGAGAAGTCACCGCGTACTCATCACGATCTTCTTGAGCAATAAAGCCATCAGATTCAGGAAGCGGGTGTATTCCGCTGTGATGATAATTTCCCGCGATTGATACGATTGAAGCAACTAAATCAGGGCGTTCGATTGCAACCATCAGAGCAATATTTGCACCATCGCTATAGCCGATAATGTGCGCTGGTTTTTTAACAACATCTTCTAGATAAGCGATAGCTTCATTTTTTTGAAATTCAAAGTGAAAGCTTCCGGGTTGATCGCCAGTAAATCCATGCCCAGTACGGTCATAGCCAAAGACATGAAAGTTATCTTCAATCGCTGGCAGGATCTGTAGATCCCAGTGCGAAGTCTGACTAAGTCCACCATGGAGCAATAGCACCGCTTCACCATCGTGTGGCCACTCGTATGAACGAATGCGATGACCACGAAGATCGATGTACTCAGACATCCTTACATGCTATCCATGATGTGGCGATTGCCTCGATCAAAGGTGAGGTAGTTCCATGTCCAATCGGCCATAGTGCCAATTTTGTTACTTCCACCTAAGAGATAGAAGAGATGGAGCCAGAGCCAGGCATACCAGGCTGGAATTCCTGCCATTGTAAATTTTCCAACTTGTACAACCGCCTTATGTCGGCCGATCGTTGCCATTGATCCTTTATCGCGATATTTAAATGGCTGAAGTGCTTTTCCAGCACTGAGGCGAATGATTTGTGCAGCGACAAACTTTCCCTGTTGCAGAGCAACTGGCGCTACCTGTGGCAAGAAACGTCCATCTTTTCCTTTAGCGCCTGAGATATCACCGATAGCCCAGACATATGGATAATGTGAAACTGCAAGTGTTGGATCAACATCAATGCGCGTTCCATCAAGTGGAAGATTAAGAATTGCACCAGCTGGTTCACCCTTAACTCCAGCAGCCCAAATTGTCACCTCTGATGGAATTGGATCGCCACCCTTAACCAAGATGCTGCGCGGTTTCACTTCTTGTACTGCTGTATTGAGTTTTACGATCACACCCATTTTTTCAAGATCACGCTGAGCACGGCTCGAGAGCTTTTCTGTAAACATCGGCAAGATTCGTGGCCCTGCCTCGATGAGATAGATATCCATATGCTCAGATGCGTGTTTGTGATCATTACGAAGTGGACCACGGACAAGTTCTGCAATAGCTCCAGCCATTTCAACACCAGTCGGACCGCCACCGATGACCGAGATACTCAAACGCGTGTCATCTTCAAAGCGGCACAAATCTTCAAAGCGTCGCATGATTTCAGCGCGAATTGAGATTGCCTCATGAACATTTTTCATTCCAAGCCCATATTCGGCAACACCGGGAATCCCAAAATCATTTGTTGAAGAACCAAGTGCAACAACAAGGTGATCAAAATCTAAACTTTCACTTGAATCCAATTTCACTGACTTGTTCTTATGATCGACTGAAATTGGTGAACCCATTCGAAACTTGATGCCATCTTTATTTAGAATTCCTCGTACTGGGTGAGCCACGTGATCTGCGGCAAGCCCAGCAGTTGATACCTGATACAGCAGCGGCAAGAAGGTTTGGTAATTGTGGCGATCGACCACCGTCACATCGGCTTTACCCGCCAAGGCACGCGCGGTCGCCAGGCCACCAAAGCCTGCACCAAGGATGACGACGCGAGGTCGTGTGGAAGTTGCCATGGGCTCAGTCTAGGCTGAACCTCATGGAAGCGAAGACCGAAAAGCGTCTCTATCTCGTCACGGGAGCATCTGGCTATGTTGGTGGCCGATTAGTCAGAACCCTTATTGAAGAGAATTTAGATGTTCGGATTTTTGTTCGTGATTGGCACAAAGTGCAGGGACAACCGTGGGCATCGTCGGTAGAAATCTGTGAAGGCAGCGCTGAAAATCGTGCAGACCTTGATAACGCACTCATCGGTGTTCACACCGCGTATTACCTTTTACATTCAATTAATCTCGGACCGAATTTTGATGAGATTGAGGCGAAGATGGCTCGTGACTTTGCCCAAGCAGCAGAGGCTGCAGGTGTCTCGCAAATTGTTTACCTCGGTGGAATTGCAAACGATAAAAACATCAGTAAGCACTTAGCATCGCGCGCTCGCACCGGGGCAGAACTTGCGAGTACATCGGTACCCGTGATGGAGTTGCGCGCAGGAATTATTATTGGTTCAGGTTCTGCCAGTTTTGAAATGCTACGTCACCTCACACACCGCTTGCCGATTATGACAACTCCCAAATGGGTAATGAACCGTACGCATCCCATTGCAATTCGTGATGTTCTCTATTACCTCAAGGGTGCGGCGCTACTTTCTACACCAGTGGGTAAAGTCTTTGATATTGGCGGCCCTGAAGTGTTGACCTATGCCGACATGATGCAGAAGTTTGCAAAGTTATCTGGCCTTAAAAAACGCATCATTGTAAAGATTCCAGTTCTTACCCCTGGCCTTTCTAGCTTATGGATTGGTTTAGTGACTCCTGTGCCAACAGCGCTGGCTCGTCCACTTGTTGGCTCACTGATTAGTGAAGTTGTGGCTGATCCTGCAAAAAGTATTAATGCAACAATTCCATTGCCCGCAGAAGGACTTACTGATGTAACAGCTGCAATGACGTTAGCGCTCTCAAAAATCAATACTCATAGCGTTGAGACTCGATGGTCAGATGCGACAAGTCCAACAGCGCCATGGCAGAAGGCGCAGGGTGATCCCGAGTGGGCAGGTGAAGCAGTTTTGCGCGATCGCCGCGAGGCAATAACTGATGTCTCTGCAGAAAAAATTTGGAGACAGATTGAAGGTATTGGTGGCGAACATGGTTGGTTTGGCGCTGACTTCCTCTGGTGGGCACGCGGACTTATTGATCGCGCAGTAGGCGGAGTTGGTTTGCGTCGCGGTCGCCGAGATCCTGACTTTCTACGTATCGGTGAAAGTGTAGATTTTTGGCGAGTGGAAGAACTCGAGCCTGGTCGCAGATTAAAACTCTACGCAGAGATGGTCTTGCCCGGAAAAGCATGGCTTGAATTTACAGTTACAACAGAAAATGGAAAGACACATGTGTTACAAGAAGCAACGTTTAATCCACGCGGATTAGGTGGCCAGTTGTATTGGCATGCAATCGCACCGCTTCACCTCTTTGTTTTTCCAACGATGCTTCGCAATATTGTAAAACGAGCTCGCAAGGATGCATAAGTTCACTGCAGAAATTGAAGCACTGGCACAAGAAGTACTGGCATACAGTCTTGAACGTCTGAAAAATGATCCACCACTTGATGGTCCACGAACAGCAGAAGATTTATTCGCTGAAGTAGGTAACACAATCTCAGCCCGTGGTTTAGGTGGCAGCAAGGCGCTAGCGCTCTTTACTGAAGTATTGGCGCAGGCATGCATCTCGACAGATCATCCACGCTATCTGGCATACATTCCATCTGCGCCAAGTGAATATGCAAGCCTTTTTGATCTCGTTGTTGGCGCAAGTGCGTTATACGGTGGCTCTTGGCAAGAAGGTGCTGGTGCGGTCTTTGCAGAAAATCAAGCGCTGCGCTGGTTATCTGATTTAGCGGGACTTCCTGAATCTGCTGGCGGTGTATTTGTACAAGGTGGAACCATTGGAAATCTCTCAGCACTTGTTACTGCACGCGAGGATGCACGTAAGAAATTTCCTGGCATTAAGCAGTGGGCTATTGCTTGCAGTGAAGAGGCGCATTCGTCTATTGCAACAGCAGCGCAGGTAATGGATGTCGAAATTGTCACCGTGGCTGTACGCGGTGATCTGCGTATGCATGGCGATGATATTGCCGCAGCTATTGATACCTATCACGCCACAAGTGATGGGCAGGTGTGTGCCGTGGTTGCAACCTCGGGCACAACAAACCTTGGTGTGATTGATGATCTGGTGGGTGCTGCTAAGGCTGCTCACGATCGAAATATTTGGTTTCACGTAGATGGTGCTTATGGACTTGCTGGCTTGTGCGCGCCATCTATCCGCGGCGATTTCAAAGGTATCGAACTATGCGATTCATTTATCGTAGATCCACACAAGTGGCTCTTTGCCCCATACGATGCCTGCGCACTTGTGTATCGCGATCCTGATATCGCGCGCGCAACACATACTCAACATGCTTCTTATCTCGACTCACTGCATGATGGCAAGTGGAACCCTTCTGATTACGCGATTCAACTTACGCGTCGTACCCGTGGATTGCCGTTCTGGTTCTCACTTGCTGCTGCAGGGACAGATGCATATACAGATGCCATGGAAGAAACACTTCAAGTCGCACGTGATGCTGCTGCATTAATCAAAGAACATCCCAACCTAGAACTTTTACGAGAACCAGATCTATCGATTGTTGCATTCACGCGCAAAGGGTGGAGTAAAGTGCAGTACCAACAATGGAGCAACCAATTGTTAGAAGACCAGATTGGCTTTGTCACACCTTCATCCCATAATGGCGAGCCAATTCTTCGCTTTGCAATCGTTAACCCGTGGACCACAATCGCTGATATCAAGGCAATACTTGCAACCCTATAAATCTGGAAACAATGTAAATCCCACAGTTTTTACTAGGAATCTATTACGATTGCCCATATGTCAGCCCTGGAAAATAGTGAGAGTGTGAATACCAGCCCTTCACTGAGCCACCCTTCACTGAGCGATCTGGAATTCCGCATCCTAGAATTCGAACGCAGCTGGTGGCGCTTTGCCGGGGCTAAAGAGAGCGCGATCAAAGAGCTCTTTGACTTAAGTGCCCCTCGCTACTATCAAATTCTTAATGATCTGATCGATCGCCAGGACGCCCTTGAGGCCTCTCCTATGCTGGTCAAGCGCCTGCGCCGCTTGCGCGAGGCTCGTACCTCAGCCCGCACCACCCGCTAGATCCCTCTCTCTGTAGTCCTTCGTTTTGCGCGCGGGAATAGAAGGCCGTAGATTTGGCGTTAGCACTCACGGGTCGAGAGTGATAAGTCGGCCCCTTGCAACGCACAAAGGAGCACATATCCATGGCAAAGCAGATCGCCTTTAACGAAGAAGCCCGACGCGGATTAGAGCGCGGAATGAACGTACTAGCGGACGCAGTCAAGGTCACTCTTGGACCTCGCGGACGCAACGTTGTTCTGGAGAAGAAGTGGGGCGCCCCAACAATTACCAACGACGGCGTATCAATCGCTAAAGATATCGAACTCGATGATCCTTGGGAAAAAATTGGCGCAGAACTTGTAAAAGAAGTTGCTAAGAAGACAGATGATGTCGCAGGCGACGGAACAACCACAGCAACAGTATTGGCACAGGCTCTTGTTCGCGAAGGCCTACGTAACGTCGCTGCTGGCTCAAACCCAATGGCCCTTAAGCGTGGAATTGAAAAAGCGGTTGATGCAATCGTCGCCGAACTCGCTGCAATGGCAAAGAGCGTTGAAACTAAAGAGCAGATCGCAGCAACAGCATCAATCTCTGCAGCCGATGCAACGATTGGCGAAATGATCGCCGAGGCGATGGATAAGGTCGGTAAGGAAGGCGTTATCACCGTCGAAGAGTCAAATACATTTGGTCTTGAGCTCGAGCTCACTGAAGGTATGCGCTTTGATAAGGGTTACATCTCTCCATACTTTGTTACCGATACAGATCGCATGGAAGCAGTTCTTGAAGATCCATATATCCTGATTGCAAACTCAAAGATTGCAAATATTAAGGATCTTGTACCAATGCTTGAAAAGGTAATGCAAGCTGGTAAGCCAATTGCGATCATTGCTGAAGATGTTGAGGGCGAAGCACTCGCTACTTTGGTTGTAAATAAGATCAAGGGAACCTTCCGCTCAGTAGCAGTTAAGGCGCCAGGTTTTGGAGATCGTCGTAAGGCGATGCTTCAGGACATTGCAATCCTTACAGGTGCAACAGTGATCTCAGAAGAAGTTGGGCTCAAGCTCGAGAGCGCTGGCATTGAACTTCTTGGTCGCGCTCGCAAGGTCGTTGTTTCAAAGGAAGAGACCACAATTGTTGAGGGTCTCGGCGATGAAGCACAGATCAAGGGCCGTGTTGCACAGATTCGCGCTGAGATCGAAAAGTCAGATTCAGATTACGATCGCGAGAAGCTGCAAGAGCGTCTGGCAAAGCTTGCTGGTGGAGTTGCTGTTATCAAGGCAGGTGCTGCAACTGAGGTAGAGCTCAAGGAGCGTAAGCACCGTATTGAAGATGCAGTGCGAAATGCTAAGGCTGCAGTTGAAGAAGGCATTGTGGCCGGTGGTGGCGTTGCACTCTTGCAGGCAGGAACAGCAGCATTTAAAAAGCTAAAGCTCGAAGGCGATGAAGCAACGGGTGCAAAGATTGTGGAAGTTTCAATTGAAGCCCCACTCAAGCAAATCGCGGTTAACGCCGGTCTTGAAGGTGGAGTGATCGTTGAGAAGGTTCGCCATCTTGAATCAGGTCACGGCCTTAACGCAGCAACAGATGAGTACGTCGACATGATTAAAGCTGGCATCATCGATCCAGTGAAGGTCACACGTTCTGCCTTGCAGAATGCTGCATCAATTGCCGCACTCTTTATTACAACCGAGGCTGTCATCACCGATAAGCCAGAGAAGAAGCCAGCTGTCCCAATGGGCGGCGATGGCGGCGGTATGGATTTCTAATCTGATCCTCGCATACGAATTACCAGAACAGGCTCGCGATTAACATCGTGGGCCTGTTCTGCTTTACCCTTACCCCATGACAATGTCGGCACAAGAGATCGCACGCAACGCAGCAATTGCGGATGCGGAAAAGGCGACACAGGTTGGCGCATTCATCTCTGTTGATATTGATTCTGACAATCGCGTCTCAACATTCTTATTTGAAGCAGATCTTGCAGGATATAAAGGATGGCGCTGGTGTGTCACCGTTGCAGAGGTAGAAGCTGGTGCGACCCCAACCGTCTGCGATGTTGTAGTTCTTCCAGGTCCAGATTCACTTCTAGCACCTGATTGGATTGATTACCGCGATCGCATTCTCCCTGAAGATATTCAGCCAGGAGTTATCGTGCCAAGCATTCTTGATGATTCACGTTTAGCACCCGGCATACACTCACTTATTCACGATGAAGAACTTGATCCAATGCAGGTATTTGATTTGGGACTTTCACGCGCGCGCGTACTTTCAATTGAAGGACGCGACCAAGCAAGTAAGCGTTGGTATGCAGGAGATAGCGGACCCAATGCAGCGATTGCACAGAGCGCTCCTAAACCTTGCCAAACATGTGGCTTCTTCCTACCGATTGCAGGTTCGCTGCGAGCATCTTTTGGTGTCTGCGCCAACGCGATTGCACCAGATGATGCGCGTGTAGTTTCTGTTGACCACGGCTGTGGAGCGCATAGCGAAGCGACCGTTAAGTAGCGAAGCCACAATTAAGTAGCACCGCCCTAATATTCTGCGATAAACTTCGCCTTATTGTTCAAACCACAGTTGTTTCTACCCCAAGGAGTATCCAATGCCTACAGGCCGCGTTAAATGGTTTAGCCTCGAAAAAGGTTTTGGTTTTATCTCATCCGATGAGGGCGAAGATGTTTACCTGGCAGCAACAGCTCTCCCTGAGGGCGTCACTACGGTAAAGCCTGGAACAAAACTTGAATTCTCAGTAATCGATTCACGCAAAGGACCGCAGGCGATGTCTGTGCATGTTGTTGATGTACCTGTTTCGTTAGCGGAAAATTCTCGCGTAAACAACGATGATCTTGCAGCGATGATTGAGGATACGATCAAAATTTTGGACAAAGTTGGCAACGGTCTTCGCCAAGGCCGCCATCCATCAGGTGCTGAGGCAGAACGCCTAGGTCGAGTACTTCGTGGAATTGCAGGTCAACTCGAAGCCTAAATACCGCTTCGGCGATCACGCCTAATTGAGTACCGAATACCTGTAGCACCGAGTGCTGCTCCAACTACGCAGGTCCAGACATACTTTGAATCGTAATCAAGGGTGATGGCAACCATGCCTGCGATGAGCCATGCGATTGTTCCGATAGCAGCAAGGATGACAACAGTTTTTATCGGCGACCCTTGTTTTTTCGGTGAGTCTTCTGACATAGGTCTATAGTAATGCGGATGCGCGTAGATGAGAACGGGAGTTGGCGTTCTTTCCGCCATAGAAATTACCGAATTCTCTTTCCCGCTAATGCTGTCTCCAATATTGGCTCATGGGCTCAGCGCATCGCTCAAGACTGGCTAGTTCTTGAGTTGACTAATAACAGTGGCTATTACTTAGGGCTAGTAACAGCAATTCAATTCGCACCGTTTCTTCTCTTCACATTGCATGGTGGACTTCTTGCCGATCGCGTGAATAAACGTCTTGCCTTAGTTGTTACCAATACTTTTGGCGGACTCTCCGCACTTGTTTTAGGTATTCTTGTACTTAGTGGCGACATTCAACTCTGGCATGTCTTTGCTTGTGCGGCTGTTCTGGGAATTTCAGGTGCGATCGATGCACCGATCCGCCAATCATTTACATCTGAAATTGTCGGTCAGGCAGATTTAGCGAATGCGGTGAGCCTGAATTCTGCCAACTTCAACGCCGGTCGCCTAGTCGGCCCAGCCGTTTCAGGGTTTCTCATTGCACATTACGGCACAGGGCCATCATTTATCATCAATGCCTGTAGCTATGTTTCGGTCAATATCGCACTGCTATCCATGCGTGAATCAGAGTTCTTTATCCGCGAATCTAAGAAAACTCTAGGCACAATCCGTGAAGGTCTTTCCTATGTAAAGGCGCGCCCAGATCTTTATGTAGTGATGATCGCTGTCTTCTTCGCTGCAACCTTTGGACTTAATTTCCAGATATTTAACGCGCTCATGGCACGTGGTGAATTTAATAAAGGCGCCGCATCCTTTGGTCTGCTCGGAACATTTATCGCAGTTGGCTCATTGAGCGGGGCGTTAATTAGCGCCCGCTTTGAAAAACAACGAAACACCATGTTTGTGATTAAAACAGGAACCCTCTTCTCGCTCTCAATTCTTATTCTTTCGGTAATGCCAACTTTTGAGCTCTATGCAGTGTGGCTTCCTTTCTGTGGTTTCTTTGCCCTCACAATGCTTATTACAGCGAATTCATTAATGCAGATGCATTCAGATCCTGCAATTCGTGGGCGTATCACCGGGATTTATTTATTGATTTTCATGGGCGGGACACCGTTTGGCTCTATTGCAATTGGATATTTGGTTGAAGCAATCGGCGTGCGTGAGAGCGTGGCCGTTTGCGGGGCGATCTCACTTATCGGAATGGGTGCTATTTGGCTTTATTACAAGGACAAAGTTGGAGTTCCGAGCGATATAACAGTTGAAGGTGTTTTACCTGCCCAGTACGACGATCCACGCTAGTAACGCCACAATAGTAATCAGTGAGATGATTCTTCTACTTTTATAATTCACTCTGAGATTCCTTCAGCTTCATGAACTTTCTTCTGTGACACATGTGCCGGGATCAAGAGCACGACAATAAATGCGATTGCAATCAGGATCGGCACCATAATGTAAGCGCGAGAGATACCAAATTGATCATCGAGTAGGCCGAGTGCAAGAGGTGCAAGCGCGATCGCAATTCCCGCAGCCAATGAACTCAAACCTATCGCTTGATCCGGGCGACCATCGCTCAAGTAAATGAGGCGAAGCGAGGCCAGTGCGAATTGAGTGGATAGCCCAACCCCGATGAGGAAGAGGCCAAGAATGCTTAAGGCATAAATATGTGAAAACCAGAAAATTGCAAAGCCGATAAATTGAATTCCAATAACGGTAAGCAATTGCTGATCTAGATGAAGCTTGTAGAGTATTTGTCCTACATACCAACGTCCAAGACCCATGCCGATTCCATAGGCGAGCATTACCGTTGTTGCAGATGCACTTGTTCCGCCCACACGATCTTTAAAGAGGCTGGCGGCCCAGAAAGATGTAGCAAATTCGCTACCGATACACGCAATAAATCCAATCCAAGAGATCCAAAACTTGAGAGACATTTTTCCACGTTGACGTGAGTTCTCTTCAAATACTTGATCAACATAGTTTTTATCGCGCACAAAGAGATAGATAAAAAGTGAAAATGGAACTACAAGGAAGAGTCCGAGTCTCCATTTATCTGGATAGTTAGTCGCAATTGTTCCAATCAAGAGAGTTCCTGCAATAAATCCAACAGATGCGACAGCATTTGCCTGCGAGATCGTCAGCGCTGCCTTATCGCCAGCGTGGCGATTAAGCATGGTCAGACCGTTGTTCACAACTGTTGATGTACCAAAGCCAGCAACAAGAATTGAAACTAGCGTTGTTGGATAAGTTGGAAAGAGAATAAAGGCGCTTAGGCCTGCGCAGAAGAGTGCAAGACCAAGCCAAGAAAGTTTTACGCGACCATATCTATGTGCAAGACGGGCGTTGAGTGCACCCGCTACGATCGCTGCAATACCGAGAGCGGTTCCGTGTAACCCTGCTTGCGCGCCAGTTGTTCCTTGATCTTCGCGCAACAAGCCCTGAGATGGGCCAAAACCACCCAAGAACATATTGATGGCGACAGTTTGAAAGGCTACCTGCCAGAAGAAGCGATCACGAACAACCTTACGTGGCATCGTTAGAGCTGGGCTACAACGTAATCAATACAAGCGGTGAGGGCATCGATATCACTTGGATCAACTGCAGGGAACATTGCGATACGCAATTGGTTCTTGCCAAGCTTGCGGTAAGGCTCTGTATCTACTATTCCGTTGGCTCGAAGTGCTGCGGCAACCTTTGTTGCATCAATGGAATCATCAAAGTTAATTGTGCCCACGACATGTGAACGTTGTGCTGGATCAACTACAAATGGTGTTGTGTATGAAGTCTTTTCAGCCCATCCGTAGAGTTTGGCTGCAGATGATGCGCTACGTCCTGTTGCAAAAGATAAGCCGCCGTTGGTATTCATCCACTCAACCTGCTCGGCCAATAACATCAAAGTGAGAAGTGCGGGTGTGTTGTATGTCTGATCAAGGCGAGAGTTTTCAATGGCAATTCCAAGATCAAAAAATGCAGGTATCCAACGACCTGATGCCTTGATCTTCTCGGCGCGTTCGATCGCTGCTGGGCTCATGAGTGCAAGCCAGAGACCTCCATCGGAGGCAAATGATTTTTGTGGAGCGAAATAATAGGTATCAAATTCTTTTGCATCGACATGCAGACCACCTGCAGCACTTGTTGCATCAACAAGAACTAGCGCGCCGTCTGTTCCAGCTGGACGCTTGATAGGCATAGCAACACCGGTACTTGTTTCGTTATGTGTGAGCGCATATACATCGACGCCAGCTTCAGCGACAGCAACAGGGTGTGAGCCTGGCTCAGATTTAATCACTGTTGGTTCATCAAGAAATGGTGCTTCCTTTGCAGCGCTGGCAAACTTCGATGAAAATTCACCGAAAACCAAGTGCTGTGACTTCTTCTCGATCAATCCACTGGTTGCAATATCCCAAAACGCAGTTGAGCCACCATTTCCAAGGATTACTTCATACCCTTCTGGAAGGTTAAAGAGTGAGTGCAATCCTTCGCGGACACGGTGCACAACGCTTTTTACCGGCTTCTGGCGATGCGATGTTCCGATAATCGATGATCCACTTGCAAGCACTGATGAAAGCGCTTCCGGGCGAATCTTTGATGGGCCACAACCGAAACGGCCGTCCTGTGGTTTGAGGTTTGCTGGGATTAGGATCTCTGAACTCATGGGCTAAGACTACGGGTAGTACCGAGTGAGGACGAACTCAGAATCAGTGCTCTCCCTCTCAAATCGCAAGCGATCGTGAAGACGTGAGTAACGACCCTGCCAAAATTCGATCGACAACGGCATCACACGATAGCCTCCCCAATGTGCCGGGCGTGGAACGCTCGTGCCTTCTGGCCATTTCTTGCTTGCACCAGCAAAGCGGCTCTCTAACTCTTCTCGTGATTCCAAAGGTTGAGATTGCGCACTCGCCCATGCACCAATCTGGCTCGACCACGGACGTGTTGCAAAGTAATCATCTGATTCAGAATCAGAAATCTTCTGTACCAACCCACCAATACTTACCTGGCGCTCCATCGCATACCAAGGAAATAAAAGTGTGACCTGTTCATTGATTTCCATTGCATGGGCTTTGCGCGATTGGTAATTTGAGAAAAATGTAAATCCACCGTCGGAGATATCTTTCAACAAAACCGTGCGCGTGGAAATTTTCTCATCACTACCCAGAGTAGATAAGACCATTGCATTTGCCTCAACGATGTACTCGTTCGCCGCCGCCTCTTTCAACCAGATTGAAAATGCTGCTAAAGGATCGGCGGGCAGGCTTTCAAGACCAACATCCCCATAGGAGCGGCGCATTGCTCTGATCGCATCGCGAGTCAGGCTCTGATCTGGGGTTTGTTCCCTGTCATGGTTCATGGTTGTATCTAACGTCACTTTCGTCCCCGCGTCATCTCGACGTGAGGATGGTCGCGAGCACCCCGCTTTCGGGTGCAGAATTGGGAGATGTAAACGAGCGCCGGCAGTGGCGCCAGACTGGAGATTCACCGTGTCAGATGATTTCAAGCCAGGACTCGAAGGCGTAATTGCATTTGAATCAGAGATTGCTGAGCCAGATAAAGAAGGTAGCGCGCTGCGTTATCGCGGTGTAGATATTGATGACCTCGTAGGTCGCGTCTCATTTGGAAATGTATGGGGACTTCTCGTCGATGATCAATTCAATCCAGGACTTCCTAACGCTGAACCATTTCCACTTCCAGTTCACTCAGGTGATGTTCGCGTAGATGTGCAATCAGCGATTGCAATGCTTGCACCAGCATGGGGCTTTAAGCCAACACTAGATATTTCAGATGAAGAGATTCGCAGCAACCTTGCGCGCACATCTGTCATGGTTCTTTCATATTTAGCACAAGCAGCACGTGGAATTATCGCAGCACCAATTCCAGAGTCAGAGATCGATAAGGCGCACACTGTTGTTGAGCGTATGATGATTCGCTGGCGTGGAGAGCCTGATCCACTACACGTTCGTGCAATCGATGCTTACTTTGTATCTGCTGCAGAGCACGGAATGAATGCATCAACATTTACTGCTCGCGTAATCGCATCAACTGGTGCAGATGTTGCTGCAGCACTCTCTGGTGCAATCGGTGCGATGTCAGGTCCATTACATGGTGGTGCACCGTCTCGCGTTCTTCACATGATTGAAGAAGTAGAAAAGACTGGCAATGCAGAGACATACGTTAAGGGTCTGCTAGATCGCAAAGAACGTCTGATGGGATTTGGTCACCGTGTGTATCGCGCAGAAGATCCACGCGCTCGCACATTGCGCCGTACCGCTAAAGAACTTAATGCACCACGTTATGAAGTTGCAGAAGCTCTTGAAAGAGCAGCACTCAAGGAACTTCGTGAGCGCCAACCAGATCGTGTACTTGAAACAAATGTTGAGTTCTGGGCTGCAATCATTTTGGACTTCGCAGAAGTTCCAGCGCCACTTTTTACATCGATGTTTACAGCAGCACGCACTGCGGGTTGGTCTGCACACATCCTCGAACAAAAGCGCACCGGTCGTTTGATTCGCCCATCAGCGCGCTATGTTGGTAAGGCCCCTCGCAAGCCCGAAGATGTTTTGGGCTGGGATGGAACTGTCGAACAGCTCCATAAGTAGTGCCATAGCAGGGTATGAAAATGCCCATGTAAACGCTTACCTTTATAACAATTAGATAAAGTGCCCTCAGGCACGTTATTTACCTCTGCAAAAAGTTGATTACCCCCACCCGAGGCGAAAGAATAAGTGCCTCGACGGTGGCGTGCGCCTTCGTCGACATCACTTGTGAATTGCACCCTCGCACTTCACGTGAATCCATGGAGGAAATTGATGACAAAGAAGCGTCTAGGAGTAGTCGGCGTTATCGCCGCTGCAACAATGGCATTTTCGGCTCTCGTGGTTCCATCAGCAAATGCAAACAATGAAATTGTTGTATGGGCTGACGGCGATCGCGGACCAAACTTAGTAAAAGTTCTTGCAGAAAAAGGTGACTGGGTTTCTGGTTACAAGATTACCGTTAAGTCATTCTCAAACTTTGATGCACTCAAGGATGCCTTCGATAAGGCAACTGATGCATCAGGTCCAGATATCGTTATGGGCGCAAATGACTGGGTTCCAACAGGAGCAAAGAGCGGAAAACTCGCACCGGTAACTCTCACTGCGGCACAGAAGGCTCGCTTTACACCTGGCCAACTCTTCGACCTTACATACAAGGGCAAGCTCTACGGAGTTCCTGTTGATGTAAATAACGTTGCAATGATTTACAACACAGACATTGTAAAGACAGCACCAAAGACTTTTGGTGAAATGGTTGCCGTATACAAGGCAAACAAGACTTCAAAGAGCCTTAAGGCTGGTCTCTGCGTTGCAGGTGGCGGAATGTCATGGGGAGCTCACTCGATCTTCTCAGCACTCGGTGCCGATGCATACCAGTTCAACTCACGCGATCAGATTGTTTACGGTCGTTCATTTAACGGAACAACATTTGGAAAGAATGTTCGTACCCTTCTTCTCGATGGCGGAAAGAAGAGCAATGGCTTCCTTCCAGCATCAGATGCCGGTTGCAAGGACAACTTCATCGATGGAAAGGTTCCATACGCAATCATCGGTAACTGGGAGTGGAAAGATTATGTAGCCAAAGGCTTCACAATGAACCTCATGCCAGTTCCAGGCGTTACCGCTAACAAGCCAGGAAAGATGTTCGGTTCAGTTTCTGGCGCACTTCTCACCACATTTGCTGCAAAGCACGGAGTCGAAGCTGGCGCTAAGTCACTTCTTACAAACTTCTTTGGATCAACTGATGGTCAAGTTCGCTACCAGAAGATCGAAGGCCGTCCACCAGCAGAAAAGGGTGCAGCACTTGATGCAACCGTATCTGCTGCACAGCGTGGATTTGGTGCTGCTGCATCACTTTCCAGCATTCCACAGATCGGTGCATTCCTTAATAACAATGCAGGAGGCGCTAACTACTGGGATTCAGCACCAGCATATTGGACAGCTGTTCTCGTAGATGGGAAAGATCCAGTAACTGAAGGAAATAAGCTCGCTGCAATCTGGCGTGCAAATACAACAGCTGGAAAGTCTGATCTCTAAAGAGATTCAGTAAGTCAAAAACTAATGCGGGCGAAGAAATTCGCCCGCATTAGTTTTTACCATATACGAAAGGTAATATGTAGCTATGACTTCATTCTTTAGAGGCAAAGTCTCCTTTGCCTTCAAGCTTGCAGTCCTATTACTTATCGGGTCAGTACTAATAACCCTCACCCAGAGTGCATTCGCACAAGGTGAATTCCTGATCGCAGCCTTTCTTGCGATAACAGTGCTTTTGCTGGCTATTACATATTTAACAAAAGTTTCAATCCCACTTAAATTCTTCTTACCGGGCATTTTACTTCTCGTAGCATTTGTACTCTCACCGATTATCTTTACGGTGACAATGTCAGGATATAACTACAAAACCGGCAATATCATCTCTAAAGATGAGGCGATTGAGCAGATTCAAAATCGTGGTTTTGAATCCGATGCCGATGGCACATCTTTTGATATCAAGATCGGTCGCTACCAGATGGTTGAAGCGATTCTTGTTTCGGATTCCATTAATGGCACTTACTTCATTTCAACTGAAACGAATCGGGTTCCACTCAGTCCGGCAGATCTCACTATTAACGAGTTCGGAGTTGCCGAGTCTGCTCCAGACTTTGAGGCTCTAGCTGATGACGAATTCGCCACGGCTGATGAGACTTATTCAGGCAAGCGATTTAAATACCAGGATGAATTCTTTATAGCTCTTGAAGGTTTTGAAGTCGGTATAGTCTCGCGTCAAGTTCTCGCTTATGACGTCGATAAAGATCAATTTAACAACATTGTTTCAGGTGAAGTGTATGTAGATAATGGACGCGGCAACTACGCGATTGCAGATAATCCCGATCTCTATCTAGAGCCAGGATGGCGCGCACCGGTCTGGTTTGAGAATTACACCAAACTCTTTACAGAAGAACGCTTACGTGGGCCCCTCATCAGCGTATTCACTTGGACAGTAATTTTTGCGAGCCTCTCAGTAATTACTACTTTTGCCTTGGGATTACTGCTCGCGCTAGCCCTCAACAAACCGATCCGTGGACGTCGCGTCTATCGTTCGATTCTGATTCTTCCGTACGCGATGCCAAGCATCATGTCGATCCTCATCTGGGGCGGTATGTTCAACACCGAGTTCGGTGCGATCAACAATCTTTTGGGTACCGATATTGCCTGGTTCCAGAGCGCTCTCTTTGCTAAGTTTGCAATTATTCTGGTCAATCTCTGGCTTGGGTTCCCATATTTCTATCTTGTTTCTAGCGGAGCCCTGCAGGCGATACCAAGTGAGCTATTGGAAGCAGCGGCAATCGATGGTGCTAACCCACGGCAGATCTTTAGAAGAATTACATTGCCACTTCTATTGCAGATACTTTCTCCACTCTTGATTGCATCTTTTGCTTTTAACTTCAATAACTTCAACTTGATCTACTTGTTAACTGGTGGTGGCCCACGTGCTGAACTTGATGGAGAACTAGCCGGTGCTACCGATATCTTGATCAGCTTTACCTACAAGATTGCATTTGGTTCCTCAGTTCAAGATCTAGGGCTTGCAAGTGCTATCTCACTCGTAATCTTCTTACTGATCGCTTCGATTTCATTGTATGGCTTGCGCAAATCAAAGGTATTGGAGAGCTTCCAGTGACATATTGGCTACGTAACAATCTTTGGCGCCACGCGCTCATCATCTCAGTCTGCCTCTTTTCACTTTTCCCTCTCTACTTAGTTGTTATTTCTTCATTTAACTCAACTGGCAGTCTGCGTCTTGACTCTTTCATACCGCGTGAGATTTCTTTCGAGAATTACAAGATGCTCTTCACTGATCCTGCAATTCCGTATCTCACCTGGATGAAGAATTCACTTATCATCGCTGGCGCGACAGCGGTTCTCTCTGTTTCTATTGGATCAGCATCAGCCTTTGCATTTAGTCGTCTGTATTTCAGAGGGCGAAAAATAGGAATTCAGATGCTTCTGCTCGTTCAGATGTTCCCAGCGATTCTGGCCATCTCTGCTGTCTATGTCATCATGGAGCGCGTTTATACCTTCGCACCAAGCATCGGCCTTGGAACTCAAGCAGGTCTATTGCTTATCTACCTTGGCGGTGCCATGGGTGTAAATATTTGGCTTCTCAAAGGCTTTGTAGATTCAATTCCTAAAGAGTTGGATGAGGCCGCCAAAATTGATGGTGCATCAGCAGTTCAAACATACTGGCTGATCTTTATGCCACTGGCTGCGCCAGTTCTTGCCGTTGTCTCTCTCCTTAGCTTTATCGGTACCTTCAACGAATTTATCCTTGCTCGACTATTCCTTGTGAATATGGAGACTAGAACAGTTGCAGTGGGACTACAGCAGTTTATTGGCGGGCAATATTCTGAGAACTGGGGTCCATTTGCCGCCGGTTCAATCATCGCCTCTGTTCCTATTGTGATCATCTTCCTCAGTCTTCAGAGGTACATTATTAATGGACTTACTGCAGGATCTGTAAAAGGCTGATGTTCAAAAAAATTCTTGCCGCTCTGGCAGTATGCGCAGTTCTAATCCCTACCTCAGCAACTGCTCAAGATGTTAAAAGTCCGAAGGTGGGTCTTTCAAAAGATTTAATTTACTTCGTCTTTCCTGATCGTTACCGCAATGGTGATACAAGCAATGATCTTGCAGGTGGAAAAACAACAGATCCCACATCAGGGTTTGATCCAACGAGCACAGCGCACTTTCATGGGGGTGACCTCAAAGGGCTCACCGGTACCTGTCTGCCAGGTGATGATGGATTAGCGCGAATTAAAGCGCTGGGGTTCACCGCAGTCTGGCTCACTCCACTTGTGACACAGACAGATGGAACAAGCCAAGGCGCGGGGTATCACGGGTACTGGGGCAAAGATTTCCTCAACGTTGATCCACATCTTGGCACTCATGAAGATCTTCTTTCCTTTTCTGCATGCGCAAAGAAGTTGGGTCTTAAGTTAATTCTTGATGTTGTAACCAATCACACTGGTGATGTTATTCAATATGCAGATCGAACTGCCTATATCCCACAAGGCCAAGAGAGCGCTAAGAATCCTGCCTGGCTAAATACTCTCAGTAATTACCACAACGTTGGAAGTGTGGATCGTTGTTGGGGAGTTGGACGCTGTGAACAACTTGGTGATTTTTATAGCCTTGACGATTTAGCTACCGAAAAAGAAGAAGTTTATAAGGGCTTCATCGATGTCTATGGACAGTGGATTAAGCGCTATGGATTTGAAGGGTTTCGAGTAGATACCGCTCGCCATGTTGATGACAACTTCTTTAAGAATTGGACGCCAGGTATCAACGATGCCGCTCGCTCAGTAGGGATCAATGACTTTACTGTTTATGGTGAAGTCTGGGATATCAATCCAATGAATCTAGTCACTTATGTGCGCGAGAAAAAGATTCAAACTGTTCTTGACTTCGCCTTTCAACGAACAGCGACACAGTTCGCATCTGGATACTCCGATGCGGCTGTCATGGCAAACCTCTTTGATAGTGATGACCAATACACAACGGCAACGTCGACAGCATCAAACCTTGTCACATTCTTAGGAAATCACGACATGGGAAGAGTGGGATTTATCATTCCTGCTACTCAAATTGCTGCCAAAAATGATCTTTTGGCAAGAACGAAGCTCGCGCATTCACTGATGTATTTCTCTCGTGGAATCCCCACTGTCTATTACGGGGATGAAGTAGGAATGACAGGATCTGGAAATGGCGGAGACCAACGAGCGCGTCAGAGCATGTTTGAAACAAAAATTCTTGCCTGGAAGAGTGAACCGCGAGTGGGATCAAACCCAGTAGGCGATGGAAACTCGTTTACAGGCGCGGCAACGCATCCCATTGCACTCTATCTGGCCGAAATGGCAAAACTTCGCGCAACATATCCAGCGCTTGCAAATGGTGAGATGCAGGTGAGATTAGCCAAGGGCAGCACGCTTGTTCTATCTAAATACGATCTCAATGAAAAAATTGAGTATCTAGTTGCCTTCAACACAGGCAATAAAACATCACAAGTATCTGTTACATCTTCTAGTAACGCACGATGGAAGACTCTCTTGGGCTCACCAACGGTGACAAATAAGGGCTCTAAGGTAAATCTGACCATCCCCGCCTTTGAATCAGTTGTTCTGCAATCCACCTCCGTGATGCCTCCAGCAAAAATTGTGGCAAGTCCACTGAAGATACGTAAGGACTTTTTAACGGGCATGGTTGAAATCAGTGCACCGCTAAAGAGTTCAGGTCTGAGCCGAGTTGAATTCTCAGTGAAATCTGTCGGCTCTTCACAATGGAAGTCGGTAGGAACTGATTTCAATAGCCCATATCGAATTTATCTCTCCCCAACTGATTATCCAGCTGGGAGCAAGATTGAGATAAAAGCGACAGCGCTCAATATCAAGGGAGATCGAGTTGCCTTCAAGCAGATCGAAACAGTCAATAGATAGTCAGATTCTTGTAACACCACACCATGACGGTAGTGAGATGTACATCAGCAATAGTGCTCCAAAAATCGGCAAGAAAGTCACGCTTCGAATTCGAGTGCCACACAGTTACACATTTACAAAAGCATTTATTCGCATCTATGAAGATGGTGAACCACGCTCATATGAACTCACTGTTGATAAGAAGGAACTGCTAGAGACCTGGTGGAAGGTTAAGGTCGAGATTGTTAATCTCAAGACCTCATATCGCTTCGTCTTTATCTCAGAAAATAAATATGAATGGCTCAATGCTCGAGGCATCTTTGATCACGATGTTCATAGCAATGATGACTTTAAGATCGTGGCCCTACCGGCCTATCCGCAGTGGATCCGCTCTTCAGTTTTTTATCAGATCTTTCCTGATCGATTTGCAAAGTCTGGTATCGAAAGAGAACTACCTTCGTGGGCGACACCGCGCGAATGGGATGAACTTCCCCGCGGTCGCGATAAAACCACGGGTACTGAGTTTTTCGGTGGAGATATCAATGGTGTTGAGCAACATCTAGATCACCTCACCTCACTTGGAATCACCGGCATCTACTTCACACCATTTTTCCCCGCTCGATCTAACCATCGATATGACGCATCTAGCTTTGATCATGTAGATCCTCTACTCGGTGGAAATAAAGCGCTCTTCTCACTTGTTAAGGCGGCGCGTAAATCCAAGATTGTGGTGATGGGCGATCTCACCTCTAATCATTGTGGTGCTGGACATCCTTGGCTTGCAAAGGCAAAGAAAGATAAGAAGTCGAAAGAGCGTGGATTTTTTTATTGGGATAGATCAGTCCGACATGGATATGTTGGTTGGTGGGGGCATGCATCTCTTCCGAAACTCAACTTCAACTCAAAATCGTTGCGCAAAGAGATGTACGAAGGAAAGAATTCGGTAGTTCGTAAATGGCTCTCACCTGAATTCGGAATGGCGGGCTGGCGCATTGATGTCGGAAATATGACAGGGCGTTTAGGTAAGGATGATTTGCATGATGAGGTAATGCACGGCATCCGCAAGGCGATGGATGAGACAAATCCCAAGGCATGGCTAGTTGCAGAGAATGGAGATTTCTTCGCCTCTGATCTTGATGGACTTGGCTGGCATGGTGCAATGAACTATCAGGGGTTTATGCGACCTTTATGGAATTGGATTAATCAGAATTCAACTATCGGTGGGGGATTTCAAGGCCTGCCATTTGCGATGCCACGAATTACTGGTGGGCAGATGGTTGAGAGTATGAAAACTTTCTCTGCCTCAATTCCGTGGCGCTCACTTGTATCAAGTATGGTCTTATTGGATTCACATGACACCGCACGAATGAGAACAGTTGTTAATGGCGATAGCAATCGACACCTGACTGCTATGGCGTTGCTCATGACATATCCAGGTGTTCCTTCAATATATGCCGGTGATGAGATTGGCATTGAAGGCGAGTGGGGAGAAGATGGTCGTCGAACCATGCCATGGGAGAAGCGAGAGAGCTGGGATAACGATTTCTTAGCGCAGGTCACTGCCTTGATCGCAATCCGTAAAGGCAGCGATGCTCTCTCTGATGGCGGGTTACGGTGGGTTGCAGTCCAGGATGATTTCATCGTCTTTCTGCGTGAATCAAAGAAGGAGAAACTTCTTGTTTTTCTCTCTCGTTCTGCCGTTACGACAACAATAGATCTCAAGCCACTTGGCGTAAAGGTGAAGAGCACACTCTTTGGTATTCCAGCAGAAGGTGACGAGATTGCAATCTCTTCTCAGACGGCGACACAAGCAATCTGGAGAGTTATTTAAGGGTACGCGAGAGCCAGAACGAGATTGGCTCATCGATATAGGAAGCCCAAGACTTTTCGTTGTGACCTGTCCGTGTATGCACTCGGGTAACGAAGTTACGATCAGGTTGATAACCTCTTTCGAGCATCAGCGAATCTGCATGCAGCTGGAAAGGCTCATAATCTGCATCAAGGCCTTTTGTTCCCCGGCTCATATAAATATTATGTCTTCCATTTGATGGCAACTCATTTATCAACGCATTAACCAGTGGTATTCCACCTAAAGACCAATGAGTTGAAAGGGCGAGTGCAGTATGGAATTTGTCACCGTGGTTTGCCAGCGCATAGAGCGTTGAGAGCCCACCCATACTGGAGCCGATCATCGCAGTCTTGGCAGGAGTTAATTCAATTTTCAAAGAAGCTGCAATCGTTGGCAGATATGTTGAAAAAATATCATTGAGATAGCGATCGCCATAAAGCTGATCAACATTTACTGGAATTACATCCATTGTTATCACTGCAACTCCGTTACGCAACACTTTCTCAGGCGCTAACTCTTTGAGACGAGCCCACGGATCTGCGGGTGTATTGCCATTCCAAATGGCAATTACCGCAGGTGGAGTTATTGCCATCTCCTTGCTCAGGCGATTAACTGATTGCCCGATTTCCCATGTCCTGCGCCTATGTGTACTTGTTTTTCCATCGAAAACATTCTGTCCATCATGGGCAATAAGTACTGAATCCGTTGGTGTATTTGGGGCCCAATAATCAATGATCCGATCGCCAATCGCGATACGAGAAACTTCCCCTGGAATACCACGCACTTGAAACTGCTTAATGGCCCGCATAGTGATTAAATCATGCCATGACCTCACCTCGTCGCGCCATCGTCTGGTTTAGGCGCGACCTACGTATCGGTGATCACCCTGCACTCAACGCCGCAATCGAGTCATCTGATGAAATTGTTCCAGTATTTATCTTAGATAAGAGTCAGATTAATGAAGCGGGTGCAAAGTTACTTGCATATATGGGGCAATCGTTACGAGCACTTGATCAATCACTAGGTAACCGTCTGCACATCATTGAAGGCGATCAAGTTGAAGTCCTGAGTGATTTGATGAAGTTGTACGGAGTAAGTGAAGTGCATATCTCAGATGAGTATGAGCGTTACGGTGCTGCGCGAGATGCACGGGTTGAAGCAGCTGGAATAAAACTTGTTCGAACAGGAAGCCCTTATGCGGTTGCTCCAGGTCGAGTGTTAAAGCCAAGTGATGGCACCCCATATCGCGTCTACACACCCTTTTACCGTGCATGGTGCGTTCATGGGTGGCGTGCGCCAGCAAAGACACCACAGGCGATTAACGCACCAACTCCACCAGATAAGTACCGTGCATTTCCAGATTTTCCAATGCCAGAAGGTGTGCAGGTAATTGAGGCCGGCGAGGCAGCGGCTCTGGCACGCTTTAAAGAGTTCTCTAAAAAATCTCTTGATAAGTACGATGAAGCGCGAAATCTTGCCGCTATTGATGGCACTTCAAAGATGAGTACATATCTAAAATTTGGAGAGATACATCCTCGCACACTCTTGGCGAATTTGGGAGAGAGCAAGGCCCACGATACTTTCCGAAAAGAGATTGCCTGGCGCGAGTTTTACGCCGATGTTCTCTTTAATAATCCGCACACTGATACTGATTACTACGCACCGCAATTCAAAGCGATGCGCTATGACAAGCCAGGTAAACAATTTCAGGCGTGGTGTGAAGGTAAGACAGGGTATCCATTTGTCGATGCGGCTATGCGTCAGTTGATTCTTGAGGGATGGATGCATAACCGCACCAGAATGGTGGTCGCATCATTTTTAGTAAAGGATTTGCACCTTGAATGGCAATTGGGTGAGAGATTCTTTGCCGAACACCTAGTTGATTATGATGTCGCATCTAATGCGCACGGATGGCAATGGACTGCAGGGACGGGCACTGATGCATCTCCGTATTACCGAGTTTTCAATCCGATAGAACAAGGTAAGCGATTTGATGAAGAAGGAAACTACATTCGAAAGTATGTGCCAGAGCTCGCTCATCTCTCTGCAGCAGAGATTCATGAACCGTGGCTCTTCCTCGATGGATACTCCAAGGGATACCCAGAGCGAATAGTTGATCATGCTTTAGAACGCCTTGAATCACTCGCCCGTCTTCAAGAGATCAAAGCTGATAAGCCCGAGAAGCCACCTACAAAGTAACCGATCGCTTTGCGACATACATCGCTGCATCTGCCTTTGCCAGTAAATCCCCACCCTCACTATTGTTAACATGGCCGATACTTACCCCCACAGATATATTCTTTCCGTCGATAAGAAAGGGATAACTCACGCAGGCTTTGAGTGCTTGAACAATTTCTAGAGCTGACTGAGGACCTCCACTAAATAAGATCCCAAACTCATCACCGCCAAGTCTGGCAAGAAGAGCACTATTGGGCAGTACTCGATTAAATCGTGCAGCCACTTGTACGAGAACTTGATCACCAGCGCCATGGCCACATTGATCATTTACCTGCTTAAACCCATTGAGATCGAGCAACATTAAAGCGCCCTCCAGGCGTGAGAAATTATCAAGTTCTGCAATCAGTCTGCGCCGATTAGGAAGACCAGTGAGTTCATCGGTGCGCGCAAGGTTTTTCTCCTCACTCAAGTCATCTGCCTGCCTCAGACTCACAGTCATACGGATAAATGCCAGAAACAATGTAGCGATTGTAGGAAAGACAATGTATGTAGGAAAAATACCTGGACGTAGCGCCATCATGGCGAGCAGAGTTGGGCTGATAAAGATTGAGAGTGCAATAAATGCAGGATGTATCGAAAAGTCTTGGTGAGAGTTTGCTGGTGGCAGCCAGAGGGAGAGTGAGAGAAGAATGATTCCTAAGACCCAACCATTATCAAATACGGTTCCAAAGATGTACTGGTTTTGGATACTCTGCCAGAGATAGAGATAGTCAAAGGTAAGGTAGACGATAAATCCAAATGCCAGTAATAGAAAACGAAGATTTACTCTTTGAGTAATTGATGTAATCGCGAGTGTAATAATTATTGCTAGGTCGCAAATTGGATAGAAAACCTCAAAAAATCCTTGACCGCTATCGATAGAGATAACTTTTGAGAGAATGAACGCTGTCGCTATAGAGCTAATCCCTAAACCGAAGATAGAAGCATCTAGGATTTCAACGAGTGCGATCTTCTTTCGTTTACTGACGATTCGAGGGATAGCAATAAGTGCAAAGGGATAAAAGAGTGTGTAAGCAATATTGATTAAATAGTCGATTGCTATCGGTGTGGTGAAGAATTGGCTGTAGCTTGAAAGAGTTGCACCAAAGATCCAACTTCCCATCGCGCAGGCTAGAAATGCAACGGCTAAAGGGTCGTTATGAGTGGGGGATGCAAAGAGTGCGATAAAAGCTAAGACGCCGACGAGGTTATAGAGAATAAGGTCCAGCCACATGTGAGGCCCATCGAGTGCTAGGCGCAGAATCAGGTGAAAAGAAAAAACTCCTAGTGCACTAAACCGCAGGATCGGGTAAGTTCGCACCCACGAAACTCTTGCATCATCGAATCCGAGTTGAAATAGGGGAAACCACAGATGAGCACTACCGAAGAATCCGCTGGAGTTACACGTCGTGGAGCGCTCTGCGCCCTTTCGCTTGTCGGTGTTGGTATTTTCTCGGCGCCTGATGCAGCAACGGCAGCTACCGGAGTGAAGGTTTTGCCATCTGGAAAAGTTCAAGTAACTCTAAAATCAAATCCGGCGTTAAAAAAAGTAGGCGGAGTCGTTCGCATCGATGATGTTCAGGGGCGTTCGATCGCGTTGGTACGTGCATCAGCGAAGAGCTATGTTGCGGTCAATTTGTTATGTACTCACCAAGGTGGCGATCTCGTGCGGACAGGTAATCAATGGCAATGCCAGGTTCATCAAGCGACTTTCACATTAGCTGGAAAAAACTTGGTGGGACCTGCCACAAAAGCATTGAAGCAGTTACCAGTTAAGGCAACTGCTTCAATGGTAACGATTGGCTAATTAGCCGCAGATTGTCTTTGCGGTCGATAGCGCTGTGCTCGCACTTGATGCGATGAGTGACAAATTATTATTTGCCGCATTTTTCTCATTGTTTAACTTCTTAATTTGAGAAGTAAAGGCGGTAATCTGAGTATTGAGTCGGCGGATTGTAATTTCGCGCCATGAGATTGCCGTCTCATAATCCTTGATGTTCTTCGCATTCTTTGTGAGGTTTGCGGTATCTGCCTTCATGGCATCAAGTTTGACCTTAATCGCTGCGATGCGATCTTGTTCAACTTTAACCTCAGCAGCAACTGCTGGTGTTAATACAGTGATGGACTCTTCAAGGCTCTTAATAGCGGCATCGATCTCTGCGACCGTCTTTGCAGTCTCAGCACGTGCGCCAGCCACAGAGGCATTGGTCTTCTGATATGCAGCGATAGTTTTAGTGCAGTCATTGCTGCGCCATGTGAGTTTGGCATTCTTTTGAAGGGCATACTTTACGCAACGGAAAGTTTCTCCACCTGCTCTGGTTGTGGCTCCTGCCTTTGAGCAAGCAGTGCCATTCTTAACAGTTGCCGCACTTGCTGGAGCGGCGCCGAAGGCGAGTGCTATGAGAAGTGAAGCGGTAGCAGTTGCGATGACTTTGCGAAACATGAAAACCTCCGTAGTTAATGGCCTAATCATAACGAAGATAGCCCTTAAATCAGTGAAATTCCTGTGACTCTCACCGTTGGCGTTTACGTAAATTCATACCAATTGTTCTGACGATTGGCCTTGGCAAGAGCGCAATAAACCCGAACAAAAGTTTGTACTGCCATCCAGGAATACTGACAGCCTTGCCACCTTGTGTGTCTGCCCATGACCGGGCGACTAACTGGTCAGAGTTAAGCCACATAAACTCCGGCAACCCCTTCATTCTCATTCGTCCCCGCTCATGAAACTCAGTTCGCGTAAAGCCCGGACAGAGTGCGTTCATCTTTACATTGGTTCCACGCAATTCAGTATGCAGGGATTCTGACAAGACAGTCAGATATGACTTAGAGGCGCTATATGTTCCTCCGGCAATAAAGCTAGCAACGGATGAAACGTTAATTACTGTTCCGCTATTTCGAGCCTTCATCTGGGGGAGAATCACATGCATTAGGCGCATTGGAGTTCTTACAAGAACGTCAAGGAGATTCTGTTCAGCATCTAGAGCACTTGCAGTAAACGCTTTATTAATTCCAAAGCCGGCGTTGTTAATCAGAACTTCTATCTCGAACTCCTTGAGGTAATCCTCAACAGCACTACACCCTTGATCGGTGGCGAGATCTGCTGGAAGTACAAATGTTTGGACCCCGTACTTTTCACGCAGCGCCGCTGCACGTTCATGAAGACGAGCCTCATCACGGGCAACAAGAGCGATATTGAAACCCTTGGATGCAAGCATCCGGGTAAAGCTTTCACCAATACCCGCCGTTGCTCCCGTGACAAGTGCCCACTTCGACATTGTTATACCTCTATTCCAGTCGTATCTTCTTCTCTAATGTGCCAACTACTTCCATACTCTGCGAGAAGTTCTAGGAATGGTTTTGGTGCAAACCATTCAGGACCGTTTACGCCTTCAGGTTTCCAGATGCCTTTATGGATAAGTTCCATCGCCATGACGGGGTTGATTGCAGTCTGCCAAACAACTGCCTGATCACCGTAATTCTCCATCGACCAGGCATTATCTACAACGTTATAGATATAGACAGCTTTTGGTTTTCCTTGCTTATCAAGGCCCTTCACTAATGTTCCTGCACAAGTCTTTCCACGCATGCGCGCACCAAGTGTTGCAGGATCTGGAAGTGCCGCCGCTAAAAGATCGCGCGGTGAAACTTGAACACCTTGCACGTTAATTGAATCTTTACGATCCATGCCAAGCATATGAATTGTTTTCAGCGTTGAAATAAACTCAGATCCAAGCCCGTATTTGAAGCGAACTTTCTTCGCATCAACTTTCTGTGGTATGAGAACTACTTCTTCGTGTTCAACGTTGACGCACTCAACAGGTCCAATACCTTCAGGGAAATCAAAGACTTCAAGTTCGCTAAATGGTTCAGTGGTGTACCAACCGCGACCGTCTTCCCATACCAATGGCGGGTTGAGACACTCTTCAATAGTTGTCCAAATTGAAAACGATGGAGCAAAGTCCGCTCCTTCAACAGTCAGATTTGAACCGTCGAAGATAGTTACTTCATCAAGGCGTGAGAAGAGTTCATCGGAGGCATATCGGGCAAAGACATCACTCATGCCAGGCTCGATACCCATGCCAACAACGGCATAGATACCGCGCTCACCCCAGTTCCAGTCACGAGCAAATTGTTCGTCACCAAGCTTCACACCAGTTTCAGAGTTTGGGTAATGCGGATGAGGGCGAGATAACGACATCGCCATATCCATGTAATTTGTATTTTCTATTTCACATGCCAAAAAGATTGGCATTACAAATCGTGGGTCAACTGCATTAATGACAATATCTGGCTTCGCCTTACGAATAAGGGCTCGTATGTCCTCAAGTTCTGCAGCATTCACCTCCGCCGCGGAGAATCGTGAATCCTTTAACTTTGTTATTGCGGCTTCAGCTCGTGACAGGTTGCGATCGGCAAGGACCATCTGCTTAATAAATGGTCTACGTGATGCGATATTTGCGATTGCACTGCCAACTCCGCCTGCGCCGATAACGAGCGCTTTCATGGGTGGCCTTTCATATAGTTCGTTTCACGCTCCGAAATAAGCGTGTTGAGCCTAGGTTAGTCGTAACGATAACCTTTGCCAAGTTCACATCTATATCTAGTCCCCGTAGCTCAGTGGATAGAGCAACCGCCTCCTAAGCGGTAGGTCGCAGGTTCAACTCCCGCCGGGGACACCAAATTCTTCAATTCAAATTTAATAAATTAAGAAAAAACAACGGTGCGTTGGCCAACGATAAAAATTCGATCTTGGGCATAGAGGCGCACAGCCTTAGCAAGCACACGGCGTTCGATGTCGCGACCAAGCGCGATCAAATCATCCGGTGTCGATGTGTGAGAAACGTGAGCAATATCTTGTTCGATGATTGGACCTTCATCAAGATCTGAAGTAACAAAGTGTGCCGTTGCTCCGATGATTTTGACGCCACGTGCATGTGCTTGGTGATAAGGCTTGGCACCTTTAAATCCGGGCAAGAATGAGTGGTGAATGTTAATGATTCTCCCAGGGAGGGCTGCACAAAATTCATTAGAGAGAACTTGCATATAGCGAGCAAGAACTACAAAGTCGATCGAGTGTTCTTTGATGAGTGCAAGTAGCGCCTTCTCTTGCTCAGCCTTTGTTGATGCGTTAACCGGTAGGTGTTTAAAGGTAAAGCCGTGAGATTGAACAAGGGTTCGCAGATCCTCGTGATTAGAGACGATTAATGGAATTTCGATCGGAAGTTCACCAAGTTCATGAAGGTATAGCAAATCTCGGAGGCAGTGGCTCTCTTTGGTTACAAGCACAAGTGCCCGTGGCTTTTCATCGGTCGGACGAATATGCAGATCGGGACTGAATTTACTTAAGCCTTCGTGCAAACTCTTCTGCGCTGCATCTAAACCTTGCGATGTTTCAAATCGGGTACGCATAACAAATGTGTTGGTTGGCTCATCTGTGAACTGTTGGTTTTCGATGATGTTGCCACCACACGTCAAGACAGCGCTGGTCATCGCATGAACAATGCCAGGTTGATCAGCACATTGAAGGCTGGCGATGAGATCCATAGCCTAAGGGTAGGGGAGTTAGTGAGTCAGAGTAAATTTGCGAAGACTCTTCGGCGCCCACCAGTTGCGTTCGCCAAATAAGCGCATCAGTGCTGGTACTAGAAGGGCACGGATAAGAGTTGCATCGAGAAGAACGGCAAAGGCGACTCCGAAGCCAAGCATCTTGATTGAAGTCACTCCACTTGTAATGAAGGCGGCAAAGACCACAGCGAGCAATAAGGCTGCTGCGGTGATGATGCGAGCAGAGCGCTGAAGTCCAACAGCAACTGCTTCGACATTTGATTTACCAGCTAGGTGCTCTTCACGGATTCGTGAAAGTAAGAAGAGCTCGTAATCCATTGATAAGCCGAAGACCACAACAGCAACCAGGATTACTGAACCTGTATCTAACGTGCCCGTGACTGTGAAGTCACCAACGAGCCACTTGAGGTTTCCATCGATGAAGATCCATGTGATAACACCAAGTGTGGCAACAAGAGATAAACCATTGAGAAGAACTGCTTTTATTGGCAAGATAATTGAACCGGTGAAGATAAAGATAAGTATGAATACGGCTATACCGATCCATCCGAGTGCCCAAGGAAGTGTTTTAGCGATACCGCCTTGTGAGTCGGTGAAGTCTGCTGCCACTCCACCGATGAGAAGGCCTTCTGGTTTATCAAGAGCACGCAGCTCTTTAATAAGCCTTTCCGCATCGAGTGAACGTGAACTTGTTCCAGGAATAACCTGCACGCGAATATCGTTTCCAGAGTATTCAAGTGTGCCCACGCGAGTGATGCCTTCTACAGTTTTAACTTGAGCTAAAAATGAATTGAGTGAACTCTCGCGACCGGCGCCATCGGGGAGAATTACTTCGATAGGACTTCCTTCAAAACTTGCGAAGCGATCTTCAATTACTTGTGAGCTAATTGCTGCGCGATCAGATGCTGGGAGTACTCGGGAATCAACTTGTGCGAAGGCAATATTTACAATCGGCATAGCCATCACAATGAGTAGTGCAAGTGAGCCAATAACTACTGGTATCGGACGCGCCATAACAGTGCGTGCAGTTTTTGCCCAACGACCATCTTCTTTGGGCGCAAGGCCACCTTTACGGATCACACCTTTATCAATTCGCTTACCTAAGATTGCCAAGAGCGCGGGAAGTGGAATGAGTGCGCCAAAGATTGCAAAGAGTGTGACGATCACACCTGCATAGCCGAACGATTTAAGGAAGTTCAGCGGGAAGAGCAAAAGTGCACTGAGTGTGACCATAACAGTCAGACCTGAGTAGAAGACTGTCTTGCCTGCCGTTCCTACAGTGATAATTGCGCTCTCTTCGATGCTCTTTCCATTATGCATCTCTTCTCGAAAACGATTGACGATCAGGAGCGCGTAATCAATGCCGAGGCCCAGACCCAACCCTGTAATGAGATTAAGGGCAAATACGCTCACATCAGTTACCAAGGTAAGTAAGTAGGTAAGGAAGAACGAGCCCAGGATTGCACCCACACCGACAACAAGTGGCATCGCTGATGCAACAAGTGCGCCGAAGACAAAGGCGAGCAAGATAAAGGTCAGTGGAATTGCAATTCCTTCAGCGAGAAGAAGATCTGTCTTGATCTTAGAGTTGATTGCATTAGTGACAACTGCGCCGCCACCGGCATAGACCTCAAGTGATTTGTATTTGCCATCGAAGTTTTCAGAGATCGTTTTACCAACCGCCCCGTATCCTTCAAAGTCAAAATTTTCGATATCTGCGTAGATAAAGAGGAAAGCAGCCTTACGATCGGCAGAAGCCAAGTTCGGAGATCCACCTGTTGACCAGTATGAAAGAGTTTGGCTAATACCTTTTGCCGCAGCAACTTCTTTCTCTAGAGCTGCCGCTTCGCTCTTCACGACTGGATCATCGATAGAACGTGAACCTGCATCAACGACGAGGATTGCAACAGGGTCTTGAACTTTAAAAGTATCGGTGATGTAACCAGCGGCCTTGGCAGATTCTGAGTTGAGGTCTGAATATCCACCAGAATCAAGGCGGCTAAATGAAAGTGATCCGATTGCGCCTGCGATGAGAATTGAGATGATGTATATGATCAATACACTCTTACGGCGGTGAACGATAAATGATCCAAGTCGCATAAACATGAACCAAGTATGTACTATGGTTTTATTATGAGCGATTTATTTCCCGCGACGACCGAGGATGAACGAGACCCTCGTGAGGATATTGATGTAAAACGTGATGAAGATATCAAAGCGGATAAGCCACCACATCACGAAAACTGAGGGGTTAGCACTTACTCCGAACTTGTTGTTGGGGCCGGCTTTGCCGAATCCGTTTTATAAAATCCAGAACCTTTAAAGACAACTCCGACACTGGAATAAATTTTTCTGATTTCGCCCTTACATTCAGGGCAGACGGTGAGTGCATCTTCTGAGAATGACTGCACTGCTTCAAAGGCGTGATCGCAGGCGGTACAGGCGTATTGATATGTAGGCATCGTCACATTCCTTTCACTTAGCGGGCTGCAAGGGTAAAATTAGGTTGGCAGCGAGTAGGTACATAGTCTAAGGAAGTGGGACTATAGATGCGAATCAAGTCGCTTCTTAAGTTCGAATCAATCGATAAGGGAGAAGATGTGAAGAGCGTAGCTAAGACATTTGCTGGAATTGCTCTCGTCGCAGCGCTTCTCAATATGCCTATGGCTCACGCCAACACACTTGTCGCCACTAGTCCTATTGCGGGGTCAACACTTAAGGCTGGCCCAAGTGCAGTCACAATTACTACAGAACTTCCCTTGATTGAAGAAGGCAATGACATTATCGTCACAGATCCAAATGGCAAGAGAGTCGATACAGGAATTCTTACCGTTCTAGGAACTGAAGCTGTGGCAGAGATGAAACCACTTGTAACTTCAGGGGTTTATACAGTCACCTACTTACTTCTTGCAGAAGCGGATCTACCGCTTGAGGGCTCGTTCACATTTAATTATTCAGCGATCGTAATCTCAACACCAACACCATCTGCGGTTCCAGAACCAATCAGCAGTACTCCATCGCAACCAAGCGGCAGCAACTTTGCTACAAATGCTTTTGTCATTTTTCTACTTGGTCTATCAGTTCTCGTCTTAGTGGGAATGGGTGCCTACGCCCGCAAGATCTTTAAAGAGAAGTAAGAATGCAGATTAATCTGCTGCTTTTAACGAGCAAGTACCTGACTTACCTATCAAGTTTTATTGTCGTTGGTTTTTTACTTGCCTTTACTTTCTTACTCATTAATAAAGAGGGATCCTTGCAAGAGGTATCCCTCAAGTTAAGACAAAGGGCATCTATTTTCGCACTCTTCTGGTTTCTATCCAGCACCCTCTTTTTGATCACAACTTTTGCGAATATTCTGGGCACTACCTTTGTTGATGCTCTTGATATGACTTCGCTTCAATCCTTTGTCACACAGGTGACTTTAGGTAGATATCTATTTGCGCAAACCGTGGCTGCATTTTTCGTTGGCTACTTACTGCTAAGGGTGCGCCGTGTAATTCCTATGATGGCCTTACTTCTTATCTCAATTATTGCGATAGCTGCGCCCGCTCTAGAAAGTCACTCTGTCTCAGGCGGATCGCATGCTTTGGCAACTGGGTCGATGCTTTTGCATGTCATCGGATTATCACTCTGGGTAGGTGGACTCTTTGCGCTCACATTTATCCCAATTGATGATCGCAAGATTGCAATCCAGAGATTTAGTGTGATGGCTCTGTGGGCAGCCATCATTGTTGTTCTCAGTGGTGTAGTAAATGCATGGGCGCGACTGAATTTCAAAGATGCCTGGGATTCAACATATGCTCGAGTAATCATTCTGAAGGCTCTACTTGCCGCTGTTCTTATCTTTATTGGCTATCTCCATAAGAAGAATTTGGCTCAGAAATCAGAGATCAATTGGGCAATTCTTACTCGAATCATTGGTTATGAAGTAGTGCTGATGGCGGCGATTACCGCAATAGGTATCTGGCTCTCGGTAAATGCCAGCCCCGATCGCATTGTCGAACCTGTAATTCCGGCAGAGCCAACCTTTGCTCGAATTCTCTTTGCATACGAACCAGATCTATTTATGATGGGAATTCTGACCTTAGCTGTTGCTCTCTATATCAAAGGTGTTGTCATCTTGCGAAAGCGTGGGGACGCGTGGCCGGTGGGGCGCACAGTTGCATTCGCACTCGGTATTTCAGCGATTGATTTTGCGACTAGCGGTGGTCTTGGTGTGTATGCCATGTATTCATTTGAATATCACATGATTGCTCATATGACGCTAGGAATGATCGCACCTATTGGTTTAGTCCTTGGCGCACCAATCACGTTAGCGCTACGCACTTTGCCTCAGGGGCGAACTAAAGAAGAACGTGGGCCGCGCGGAATTCTTCTTGCCCTGCTTCATTCACGGTACGGAATGATTATTACTCACCCAGTGATCGCACTCATCTTGTTTGATGGATCCCTCTTCGTTCTTTACTTCACTGATTTGTTTGGAATCCTTATGGCTTCTCATGCTGGCCATCTTCTAATGAATCTTCACTTTATCGCCGTGGGCTTCCTCTTCTTTATGATTATTGTCGGCATTGATCCCAATCCAAGACGCGTACATCATCTTGTCCGTATCGTCATTCTCTTTGCAACCATGGCAATACATGCCTTCTTCTCTGTCGCACTCCTTGCAACGACAACCCTGGTTGATAAAGGCTTCTATGCCGCACAAGGTGCGCCATGGCTTTTTGGTGATTTCCTAGGGGATCAACGCTCTGGTGGTAGCGTCAGTTGGGCAACGGGTGAAATACCAATTATTCTTGCTCTCGTTGCGACCTTTATTCAATGGATGCGTGAAGATGCCAAGGAGACGCGTCGCATAGATCGAAATGAAGAACGTATGGCTGCAATGGGTGAAGATGACGAACTAGCCCAGTACAACTCATACTTGAAGTCACTCAACTCGAAGAAAGAGAATTAAATGACAGCCGATTTATTTAATCTGCCGACTGAGTATCAAGATCTTCGAGATAGTGTGCGCGCACTTGCAGAGAAAGAGATCGCACCTCACGCGTATGCCGTTGATGAGGATCACCGTTTCCCGCAAGAGGCATCCGATGCGCTGATTAAGGCAAAACTTCACGCCGCCCATGTGCCTGTTGAATTTGGTGGCGAAGGTGCTGACGCCCTCGCTGTAGCAATTATTATTGAGGAAGTCGCTCGCGTCTGTGCATCTTCATCTCTTATCCCAGCTGTTAACAAATTAGGTTCATTGCCATTGATGCTCGGCGGTGACACAGAGCAAAAAAAGCGTTGGCTACCAGCGCTGGCACAAGGTAAAGGATTTTCATACTGTCTCTCAGAATCAGAGGCTGGCTCAGATGCAGCAGCGCTTAAGACAAAGGCAGAGAAGACATCTGCGGGTTGGTTGCTCAATGGAAGTAAGAAGTGGATTTCAAATGCTGGGATCTCTGAGTTTTATACGGTCATTGCGCAAACAGATCCGAGTAAAGGATCTAAGGGAATCACTGCCTTTATCGTTGAAAAATCTGATCCTGGAATTTCATTTGGCGCACCTGAGAAGAAGATGGGATTTCGCGGATCACCTACACGTGAAGTCTATTTCGACAATGTTGAAATTTCAGATGATCGTCGCATTGGTGAAGTTGGTAAAGGTTTCGCTATTGCGATGGATACTCTTGACCACACCCGAATTACGATTGCCGCACAAGCCTTAGGTATTGCACAAGGCGCACTCGATGCCGCTGAAAAGTACTCACACGAACGTAAGCAATTCGGTAAAGAGATCTTCGAATTCCAAGCAATCCAATTCATCCTCGCCGATATGGCGATGAATATTGAGGCAGCACGCCACCTTACCTATGCTGCCGCTGCAAAGAGCGAGCGAAATGATAAAGACTTAAGGTTCTTCTCATCAGCGAGTAAGGCATTTGCAAGCGATGTTGCTATGAAGGTAACTACAGATGCGGTCCAGGTTCTTGGTGGATATGGATATGTCTCTGATTATCCAGTTGAGAGAATGATGCGTGATGCCAAACTTACCCAGATCTATGAGGGCACCAATCAAGTTCAACGCATCGTAATGGCGAGAAATCTTCCTAAATAAAGCGAACGATTTTTTCGTACGTGGCGTAGGCATTAACTGCAACATCATGGGATTCTCGTGGGAGTAACTCTGCTGAAGTCTCTTCAGGAAAAATCAAGGCAACTATCCACGCATTTATTTCAGAGAGTGCGCGATCGTAGTACCCACCACCTTGACCTAATCGAAACCCTTGCGAATCAATATGCAGTGCGGGTGCAATCACTACATCAATCAGAGCTAGATTGCTTTCGCGTGGACCTACTGGTTCCAATATCTTGCCTCGGCTCGCCAATTGCTCTCGATCACCATTCCAAAAGACCCAGTCGAGTGACGGCTCTTGCGAATCTGAAGTGATCCGCGGAAGAAGTAATTTTTTTCCAGATTCAAGAATTGCTCTATTGAGTTCATCTGTGTTGGGTTCGTCACCATAAGAGATATAACTTGCAACTATCTGCGCATTTTCAATCTCAGGGCATTCGATGAGATGTGTGTAAGGTAAATCTCGTCGAAGATCTCTGCGATTTTCACGATACTTTTTTCGAAGAAGAGACTTTTGCTCACCTAAGTTCACGTCAATCCCCGATTTCAGTAGCTCTAACAAGTATGGTGAGATTATGGCAGAGCATGTAAAAGTTGATGAGTTTCTCTCATCCCTCCTTGCTCTCTGTCACCCCCTTGAGCCATTCGATATGCCTCTTCTTGACGCCCATGGCGCGACCCTTGCAGCAGATGTTTACGCTGGAGATCGTCTTGTCTTGAAAGAGGGAAGCCGAATTCGCTCCACACAGATAGGTCTTGCAGCATCAATTGGGCGGGATCATCTCCTCACACGCCCTCATCCACGCGTTGTTGTTCTCTCTGCCGGACCAGATTTAGTTGAGCCCGGTCATACTCTTACCGCTGATGAAGAGTACGAAACAAATTCTTGGTTGCTTACTACAGCCGTGCGCGAGACTGGAGCAGTGGCATATCGAGTCCACACGATTCCAAATAATGAAGAAGAGCTAAAGGATGTAATTGAAGATCAATTAGTGCGAGCCGATCTCATCATTATTAGTGGTGAACGCAATGATGATTCTTTTGATCTGATCACTAGAACACTTTCAGGAATTGGTGAGATCACCACGATTGATTTGGCAATTGAATCAAGCGGTCGTCACAATTTCGGAACCATCGGGCCAGATAAGGTTCCAGTCGTTACTCTGCCGGGTGATCCGATCGCTGCATACATCTCTTTTGAGCTTTTGATCCGCCCGATGATTCGAACAATGCTTGGGGCGGCAACTATTCACCGCCCATCGGTGAAGGCAAAACTGGATAAGGCGATCACCTCGCCAGAGAATTCACGATCCTATGTACGAGGCGTCTTATCTGAAGATGGAAAGACAATCACACCTCTTGGCAAAGGTAACTCCTCAGCGCAGGATGAGCAGACTACGCTTTCAGATGCCAACGCCTTTATCGCAATCCCTGAAGGAACCACCACTCTTGAATCTGGGTCAGAAGTAACTGTTGTCGTGCTTGAGCGCCGATATATCTAAATCTCATGTCATCCCCTAACTGGCCAATACTTCTCAGTGACGGTGAATTAGAGCTACGCCCACTTCGCTTAAGAGATCGCATGAAGTGGAATCGTGTACGTAGTCATAATCGTGACTGGCTGCGCGAATGGGAAGCGACGCTTCCGACAGTCACAACAGGTCCTTCTGCAACAATCGGCCAGCACGAGTTACCATCTTTTTTCGCGATGGTTCGAATCTTTAATCGTGAGGCCCGTCATGGCCGTTCGTACTCATTTGTTATTTGGAGAGGCAGCGACCTGATCGGTCAGATAACGATGGGGGGCGTGATTTATGGAGCCATGCGGGGGGCACATATTGGCTATTGGATAGACCGCGACCACGCGAATCGCGGATTTACTACGCAGGCCGTTGAAATTCTGACTCGATTTGGCTTCGACCAACTTGGTCTACATCGCATCGAAATTAATCTACGCCCAGAAAATGCCCCGTCACGCAGAGTCGCAGAGAAGGCCGGATACATCCTCGAAGGCAGTCGAGCTCGCTATCTACATATTGATGGACAGTGGCGAGACCACATAACTTTTGTAAAAGAAAACGATAGCGTCGAATAAGAGTTGATAAAAAATAGTAAGAAAGAGTAGGGGGCAAATCCAAAGAACTCAGGGCCCCACCGCGTAATCTTGGCTCACCATGGCCTCCGGAATTATCTATCTAGCGATTATTGGCATGTGGGTTGCCTATTTTCTGCCGCGCTGGATCGATAGTCGGAACGAATTCACCGGGAAAAGCGCGCAGAGATATCGAAGTGCACTTGAAGTTGTAGCGGGAAATACAAGTTCGCTCTCTGATGTGGATCGAATGAGGGCTCATCACATGAGATTGATGCGCAGAAGATTATTCTTCGCATTAATCGTCACTTCTTTCTTACTGACATTGATTGGTGCGATTATGCAAACAGTAACTTGGACTCTTCTACTACTACCAGTTGCAGGATTCATTTTCTATCTTGCTCATGTTCGTCATGAAGCCAATAATGAGAAAATTACGAAACGACGTCGTGATGAATTACATCGAACTAATGCAGGCGTATCAACTACGAACTTTGCAGAAATTGTTACACCACATTCTGTAACTGAACATTGGATTCCACTCGCGGAGCGCGAAATCACTGGTGTAACAATTTTGCCAAAGGGCAGTCAACAAGCAGCAAATGAATGGGATCCACAGAGCGTTCCAGTACCAACATATGTCAATGCTGCAAAAGCGATTTCGTCAAAGCGCATTATTGACCTGACAGAGCCGGGTAAATGGAGCGAAGAGCAAGAGCGTCTCGAGCGTGAAGCGCTGGCAGCAGCTGCACCATCACGAGATGAAATCTTTGATCAGCAGTTGGCTGAAGAAGCAGTCACACGACTTCGCGAAAATCGCGCAGCCGGCGAATAAAACGTCTTCAATCCGGCCTCCTAAATCCAGCTGGGCAACCACATACGCGAATACCACGCGTCATACGGCATTACATCTCCCACAAAAATAGGGAGAAAGTAAAGAAAGTTGAAGAAAACTATTACAGCAAATACCGATGAGGCAATTGTTCCCCACTTTTGATTTTGTGAAATAAACCAGCGTGCACAGTACACAATTGCCAGGATGAGGAATGGCTGGAAAATTATTGAGTAGAAAGAGAAGACTGTACGTTCTCCAAAAGCAAACCAAGGAAGATAACCACCAACCATACCCATAACAATGATGGTGGATACAGGTTCCATACGACGTTTAATTATTGATTTAATCCAGAAGCCGAACACAACAAAAATTGCAATCGCCCCAGTCCACCATAGAAATGGTGTTCCCATTGCTAGAACTTCCTGTGAACACGATGGGGCTCCACATGTTTTTGGTGATTCATAAAAGAATGATGTTGGACGTGACTGTATGAGCCAAGTCCATGGGTGTGCCATGTAGGTATGTTTTTCATTTAACCCTGTATGGAATGAAAGCATCTGTTCGTGATATTTAATAAATGACGAGATCGCGTTAGAGCCGGTGTCTCTTCCCCATCCACGATCAGAGAGAAACCAACCCACCCAAGTAGCTAGATAGATAGCAATTGGAATGAGAGTAAAGGTGAGAATTCGTTCGATACTCGGACGAATGAGATTGCGTCCTGTGTGATGAGTGAATGCTCGATAGAGAGCAACTGCTCCAAATACGGCGATGAAATAGAGCGCACTCCACTTTGTGCCTAAAGCCAAGCCGAGGAAAATCGATGTAACCAAGTAATTTTTGCGAATAAAGAAATACGTTGCTGCGAGAACGAGTGTGGTGAGAAAGTTATCAAGAAGTGAAGTACGTGAATGGACAAGCGCGAGTCCATCCACTGCGGCTAAAAATGTTGCAAGCAGCGTGAGAAATTGCGAACGGAAGAGTCTCTGCGCAATGAGGCCGATAAGAATAATTGAGATAGTTCCAGCCACGGCTGTTGCAAATCTCCACCCGAATTCATTGTCACCAAATAGTCGTATTCCTATTGCTATAAACCATTTACCAAGGGGAGGGTGAACTACAAATTCTGGCTCGTCATTTGTAACCTCAACACCGAAAGCGAGAAAGTCTCGAGCAGCATCGACGTAGTAGACCTCATCAAAAACTAGACCCTTTGGAGTGGCTAGATTAATTACTCGCAGAAGAAATCCGAGGCCAGCGATCAGATAGATTCCGAGGTAGGTCACGGCATAAGGGTAAGCGCATCTGTAAGTAAAGTGGAGTAATTCCTGAGAAGATAGTCCAATGACCTTAACGTTGGCAGCTACTCCACTTGGTAATCCAGGAGATGCCAGCCCGCGATTAAAGCAAGCGATCATTGATGCCGAAGTTATTGCGGCGGAGGACTCTCGCCGATTTCATCGATTGGCTGCAGATCTTGGTGTCACATTTACTGCACGGATAATCTCATTCTTTGATGGAAATGAAACTGCGCGGACCGAAGAAGTACTCTCGCTTCTTCACAGTGGCAAAAAAGTTCTTGTTGTATCGGATGCAGGGATGCCAACAATTAGTGATCCAGGTTTCCGACTTACACGCGATGCGATCGCACTAGGAATCAGTGTTGTTGTTATTCCAGGCCCAAGCGCTCCAACGATGGCGTTAGCACTCTCTGGACTTGCGACAGATCGTTTTACATTTGAGGGCTTTCTTCCTCGCAGCTCTGGTGCTCGCATTGCTCACCTTGAAACGTTGCGATTTGAGGAACGCACCATGGTTTTCTTTGAGGCCCCTCATCGCATTACAGATTCACTGCGCGATGCCGCATCTATTCTCGGCACTGATCGTCGTGCCGCGGTCTGTCGTGAAATGACAAAAACCTATGAAGAGACAGTTCGAGGCTCGCTAGAAGAGTTGATTGATTGGTCTCAATCGAAGGAGATTTTAGGAGAAATCACGCTGGTAATTGAAGGAGTACCTGTCGGCGCTGCGATAAAGAGTGCGGAAGAGATTGTTGCTCGAGTGCGCGAATTTGAATCTGCTGGAATGGATCGTAAAGATGCGATCGCAACAGTGGCAAAAGAGTCAGAACTGCCTAAGAAGGTCGTCTATGCCGCTGTCGTTGATGCGAGTAAGTCGTAATAAGATGGCGCACGTGAAATCCTTCTACCTGACAACACCAATTTACTATGTCAATGATGCCCCACATATTGGACATGCATACACAACTGTCGCAGGCGATGTACTCACACGTTGGCATCGCCAGCGTGGTGAATCTGTCTGGTTTCTCACTGGCACAGATGAGCATGGCCAGAAAGTGATGCGCACCGCAGAGCAGAACAACGTTGCTCCACAAGAATGGGTGGATCGTCTTGTTGCTGATGCATGGAAGCCCAATTGGAGTGCCCTGAATATCGCACATGATGATTTCATCCGTACTACAGAGCCGCGCCATACCGATCGTGTTCAGAAGTTTCTACAATCACTAAAAGACTCTGGCCACATTTATGCGGGAAAGTATGAAGGTCCGTATTGCGTGGGCTGTGAAGAATTCAAGTTACCAGGTGATCTGATCGATGCAGATGGAGAGAAACTCTGCCCTATTCACAGTAAGCCCGTTGAAATTGTCAATGAAAATAATTGGTTCTTTAAACTCTCCGCATTTGCCCAACCCCTTATTGATTTATATAAGAACAATCCAGATGCTTGCCAACCTGAAAGTGCGCGCAATGAAGTGATCTCGTTCTTAGAAGGCGGGGTTTCAGATCTCTCCATTAGCCGATCAACATTTGATTGGGGAATCCCTGTTCCCTGGGATACCGATCAAGTTGTTTACGTTTGGTTTGATGCCCTACTGAATTATGCAACCGCAGTTGGACTCACTGATAATCCAGATTCAGAAGGTGGGAAGAAGTTTGCGCAGACGTGGCCGGCTGATGTTCATCTTGTAGGAAAAGATATCTTGCGCTTTCACGCCGTCATTTGGCCAGCGATGTTGATGGCTGCCGGACTTGATACCCCTCGTAAAGTCTTTGCACATGGATGGCTCTTAGTTGGCGGCGAAAAAATGAGTAAATCAAAACTCACAGGAATCGCTCCCTCTGATATCACCGACCACTTTGGTATCGATGCTTTTAGATATTACTTCTTGCGCGCAATTCCCTTTGGTAGCGATGGATCATTCTCTTGGGAAGATATGAGTGCGCGTTACACATCAGAGCTCGCAAATGACTTTGGAAACCTAGCCTCACGCCTTGCAGCGATGATTGAAAAGTATTGTGAAGGCGTTATCCCTGCCCCACACCATGATGATTCACTTGTACAAGCCCTCAAGGCAACGGTGGAGACAGCTGATAAAGCGATGGTCGCTCTTGATTTCCAAACAGGAATCGTTGCGACTATGGACTTCTGTAAAAAAGTTAACGGATATGTGACTGAAAAAGAGCCATGGATTTTGGCGAAAGATCCTGCAAATAAAGCTGAGTTAGAGCAAGTTCTTTACAACACCGCTGAATCTCTACGAGCACTCGCTGTTCTTTTGCACCCTGTTATGCCAGCCACCACTAAAATTCTCTGGAACTCACTCGGTGCGCAAGAAACACTTGGCCCCATCGGTGCCCAGAAGGTGAGCGATATTGCGCAATGGGGGCAACTGCCACAAGGCGCCGTTGTAACAAAGAGCCCAGTTCTCTTTCCGCGACTTGAGATTAAAGAGTAATTTTCAGATGGCAGATCGCCACAATCGCGATATTGATCGCCAACTTGCGCCAGCACCAGAGCCGCTACCTGTTCCTTGTGTTGATGCACACGCCCACATTGAGATTGTTACAAACACAGCTGTTGATTCACCTGAAGTAAAACAAGTACTCGATGATGCCGCGAAGGCTGGGATTGATCGAATAGTTCAGGTTGGATATTCAGCAGAGCAATCACAATGGGGAGTTGATCTTGCCGCACTCTATGAGAACCAAGTTCTTGCAGCGGTAGCCCTTCACCCTAATGAAGCGCCAGTTGTGGCAGATCTTCAAAAGGATTTAGCGATCATTGAAAAATTGGCAGAACATCCACGAGTACGAGCAATTGGCGAGACAGGGCTTGATTACTTTCGCACACCACCCGAACTGCGCCCGCGTCAACAAGAATCATTTAAGTGGCATATTGAACTGGCCAAGAGAAGCAAGAAAGCGCTAGTAATTCACGATCGCGACTCTCACGATGATGTCTTATCTATCCTCGAAGAAGTCGGTGCACCTGAAAAGACTGTCTTTCATTGCTTTTCTGGAGATGTAGAGATGGCTAAGAAGTGCGTTGAACGTGGATATATTCTCTCGTTTGCTGGGACAGTTACCTTTAAAAATGCTCCGGCGTTGCGTGAAGCACTTTCAATTACACCTATCGATCAGATTTTAGTTGAGACGGATGCTCCGTTTTTAGCCCCGATGCCACATCGTGGAGCGCTCAATTCACCAGCACAGATTGCAACCATTGTCAGAGCAATGGCTGATGAACGTAACGCTGAACTCGCTGAGTTTGCGAGAGCGATTTCAAATAATGCCGAGAGAATATTTGGATCATTCGCCTCAGGAACATCGCTGTGAGCCTTCTAGGTGCGGCAGAGATTAGAGAGCTTGCCGCCCTCCTTGAACTCAAACCATCTAAATCACTTGGTCAAAACTTTGTTATTGATGCAAATGTGTGTCGAAAAATCGTTCGAGTTGCTGATGTTCGTAGCGATGATGTCGCACTTGAAATTGGTCCTGGCCTTGGATCTTTGACACTCGCCCTTCTAGAAGAAGCAGCATCTGTGGTTGCAATTGAAATTGATTCTCGTTTGGCCAGAGCGCTCCCGATCACAGCGGCAAAACATAGCCAGCGATCAGAACATTTAACAGTTCAGACAAGTGATGCGTTGGCAGTCACATCACTTGATGTTGAACCCACCGTATTGGTTGCTAACTTGCCCTATAACGTTTCAGTCCCCGTCTTTCTTCATCTCCTTGAGTACTTCCCAACGCTTCGCAGTGGTGTCGTGATGGTGCAGGCAGAAGTTGCTGATCGATTAGCGGCAAAACCAAATAGCAAGGAGTACGGAATCCCAAGTGTGAAGGCGGCATGGTGGGCAGATGTGACTAGTGCAGGCTCTGTTTCTCGATCAATTTTCTGGCCAGCCCCGAATGTAGATTCTAAGTTAGTAGCATTTTCGCGCCATGCCCCATTAGGTGATGATGCGCTACGAAGGAAGGTCTTTTCAATCATCGATTTAGCATTCGCTCAGCGCAGAAAAATGCTCCGCTCAACCCTGTCATCCATCTATGGTGGTTCGGCAGCAGCCGAAGCGCACCTTGCGTCAGTGGGAATCGATGGCACGTTGCGTGGTGAAGCGCTGACCATTCAAGATTTCTGCACAATCGCTCAATAAGTAATAAGGTCTACGCGTGGCAAAAGATTCAGTTACGGTGCGCGTACCTGCAAAGGTTAATTTGCAATTATCAGTTGGCCCGCGAGAGTCCGATGGCTTCCACAATCTTGTCTCTGTCTTTCAGGCTATTTCAATTTTCGATGATGTGACAGTCACAAAGAGCGTCCCCGGTTCAGGAATCAATATTTCAATTGTGGGCGATCACACCCATGGGGTGCCAGCGGATCAGACAAATTTGGCGGTGAAGGCTGCGCATTTAATTGCCTCTGAATATGACATCACCATCGATGTTCATATCGAAGTAAGGAAGAGCATTCCGGTTGCAGGAGGTATGGCTGGTGGAAGCGCTGATGCTGCTGCAATGATCGTTGCCATTGATTACCTCTATGACTTAGCAATGACTCGCGAAGAACAACATGATTTTGCCCGCTCGCTTGGTAGCGATGTTCCATTTATGCTCACGGGTGGAACTGCTATTGGACAAGGCCATGGTGACCAACTCACATCTGCTCTTTCGCGCGGGACCTATCACTGGGTCTTAGCACTTTCCAGCGTTGGTCTTTCAACACCAGCTGTTTATGCAGAGTGTGATCGATTGCGTGCAGAGTTGGATATCTCAGAGCCACGAATTAGTGATCAATTAATGCAGGCACTTCTTTCAGGGGACGCGAAAGCCGTTGGCGCATCATTAAGCAACGATCTACAAAATGCGGCCTGCACGCTACGCCCCGCACTGACACTAGTTCTCGATGTTGGCCAAGAATATGGAGCACTTGGTGCGATAGTTTCAGGCTCCGGCCCCACTGTTGCATTTCTAGTTGCAGACGAAGAGGCCGGATTAGACCTTGCCGTTGCTCTTACCTCTAGTGGAGTTGTGGGAAGCGTTGCTCGAGCCTTTGGTCCTGTGCAGGGCGCAAAAATAATTTAACGATTGCGCGGATTCTGGTCGCCAGCACACCGCGCAATGAGGGAGAATACGGGTTCCGCCATTGTGTAGTGGCTAGCACATGGGCCTTTGAAGCCCAGGGTCCAGGATCGATACCTGGTGGCGGAGCAATTTATATTGCCCGCCGAATAAGCAGGCGGAGCAATTTATATTGCCCGCCGAATAAGCAGGCGGAGCAAGTTACACTTAACGTATGAGCCTTGAAACAGTGGTTGTTCTCGCCGCTGGAGAAGGCACGCGGATGAAATCCACAACTCCCAAGGTTCTTCATGAAATTTCTGGTCGCACACTTCTTGGCCATGTTCTCCATGCAGTCACTGGACTCAAGAGTAAAAATCTTTGCATTGTCGTCGGCGCAGGTCGAGAACTTGTTGAAGCACATGTTGCTCAGATTGCACCTCACGCCACAGCGGTCTTTCAAGAACACCGCGGTGGTACCGGACATGCAACTCAATTGGCGCTCGCAGGCACAAGTCCACAAGGAACTGTCTTAGTTCTTGCAGGGGATACCCCGATGCTTACAGGTGCCTCACTCGAAGCACTTTTAGAAGTTCACCATAAAGGAAAGTTCGCAGCATCTGTCATGACCGCTGAACACCCAGATCCAACAGGGTATGGCCGAATTGTTCGCAGCGAAGATGGTTCATTACTTCGTATCGTTGAAGAGCGCGATGCCAGCGATGAAGAGAAGGCAATCTACGAAGTTAATTCTGGGGTCTACGCATTCGATGGTGTAAAACTTGCAGCAGCGATTGGAAAATTAAAGAACGATAATTCACAAGGCGAGCTCTATCTCACCGATGTTCTTGAAATCCTCCGTAATGATGGTGAATCAATCGCGGCAGTTCTCATCGAAGACTTTATTGAAATTCTAGGAGTCAATGACCGTGCTCAGCTTGCTGAAAGCGCCGCTCTTTTGCGCGATCTGATTAACGAAAATTTAATGAAGGCTGGCGTGACTATCGTTGATCCAATCTCTACTTGGGTCGATTCAACTGCGACAGTTGAAAGTGATGTCACGTTATTGCCCGGTACATGGATTGCTGGGTCAACAAAGGTTGCAAGCGGCGCCGTTATCGGACCTCGCAGCACATTGCTTAATTGCACCGTTGCCTCTGGTGCGCAGGTGATTGAATCTCACTGCACAGGTGCTGTTATCGGTATCAATGCAAGCGTGGGACCATTTACATATTTACGTCCAGGTACCCAACTAGGTGTATCAAGTAAGGCCGGAGCATTTGTTGAGATGAAGAACGCTGTTGTTGGTGACGGTTCAAAGGTTCCGCACCTTTCATATGTTGGCGATGCCACGATCGGTGAGGGCAGCAATATCGGTGCTGCGACAATTTTCGTGAATTACGATGGCGTTGAAAAACACCACACCGTCGTTGGAGATCATGTGAGAATCGGCAGCGACTCCATGTTGGTCGCCCCGATCACGATCGGAGATGGCGCATATACAGCCGCTGGCTCAGTGATTACTGAAGATGTGCCACCCGGAGCAATTGGGGTTGCTAGGGCAAAGCAGAGAAATGTATTAGGTTGGGTCCTGCGCAAGCGATCCGGTACACAATCAGCAGATGCGGCCTCGCGTCATGATGATGGGAAGAAGGGCTAACTTCTGTGAGCGAACTCAGATTAACTTCCGAAAAAAGATTACGACTCTTTACAGGACGAGGTTTTCCAGAGTTAGCAGATGAAGTTGCATCCGAACTAGGCGTTCCACTTACCCCAACCTCTGCTTATGATTTTGCAAATGGTGAAATTTTCGTTCGTTTCGAAGAATCTGTACGTGGTTGTGATGCATTCGTACTTCAGTCACATGCTGCCCCAGTAAATAAGCAGATCATGGAACAACTCATTATGGTTGATGCGCTCAAGAGAGCTTCAGCAAAGCGCATTACAGTCGTTGCACCTTTCTACGGATATGCTCGTCAAGATAAGAAGCACCGCGGACGTGAGCCAATCTCTGCACGTTTGATGGCTGATCTTTATAAGACTGCAGGCGCTGATCGTTTAATGGTTGTCGATCTTCACACTTCTCAGATTCAAGGTTTCTTTGATGGTCCAGTAGATCATCTCTTTGCTCTCCCAATGCTCGCCAATTATGTTGGGAGCAAAGTTGATCGTTCGATGCTCACAATTGTCTCTCCTGACTCAGGACGAGTGCGCGTTGCAGAACGTTGGTCAGAACTTCTCGGCGGATGTCCGATCGCCTTTATTCATAAGACACGTGATCCACTTGTTCCAAATGAATCAGTAACTGGCCGCGTCGTTGGTGATGTGACAGGGCGTACATGCGTTGTTATCGATGACATGATTGATACTGCAGGAACGATTACCAAGGCTGTCGATGCCCTCTTTGAGGGTGGAGCAAAAGATGTCATCATCGCAGCAACTCATGCAGTCTTCTCAGGCCCTGCTGTTGAGCGCTTGAAAGAGTCTCGTGCTGTTGAAATTGTTGTCACTAACTCACTTCCGATCGCTGAAGATAAGCGTTTCGACAAGCTCACCGTGCTCACGATTGCTCCACTTTTGGCCCGGGCTATCCGTGAAGTCTTCGAAGATGGCTCAGTAACAAGCCTTTTTGACGGACACAGCTAACTCAGGCTAACCTTTGCCCTGTTCCGGCGAGGGTGAAATTTATCCGTGATCGACGGCGTAGGGATCAACTCCTGCTGGAACTTCATGCAATAACTTCAAGAAATAGAAGTGAAGTATCTACAGCGCTAAGGGAGTAAGAAAATGGCAGAAGTATCAATCAAAGGAACATCACGTACCGAATTCGGTAAGGGTGCTTCACGTCGCGCACGCGTTGCCGGACTTGTCCCAGCAGTTATTTACGGCCATGGAGAGAAGCCACTTCACATCACATTGCCAGCACGCGAACTTGGCGTAGCCCTCAAGGAGTCAAACGTTCTCCTTAACATTGATATTGACGGAAAGGTTGAACTCACACTTCCAAAGTCAGTAGTTCGCCATCCACTTAAGCAGATCCTCGAGCATATCGACCTCGTACTTGTTCGTCGTGGTGAGAAGGTCACCGTTGACGTTCCTGTTCATACTGAAGGAAAGCACGATCCAGACGGCATCCTTGAGCACGTTAACCACACAATCGAAGTTGAAGCCGAAGCAACCTCTATTCCTAAGTTCGTCACACTTGATATTGAGGGAATGGCAGCTGGAACATCACGTTATGCATCAGAGGTTGTTCTTCCTGCAGGCATCACTCTTATCAGCGATCCAAAGATGATTATCGTTCACTTGTCTGAGCGTTCAACAGCTGCGGTAGAAGAGGTAGCAGCTCCAGTAGCAACAGATGCTGCGGCACCTGCAGCAGATGCTGAAAAGAAGGACGCATAACCCTTACCCTTTCTCATTATGACGTGGTTGGTAGTGGGCCTTGGTAATCCAGGGGATCAATACGCTGCCACCCGTCACAATGTGGGTCAGATGGTTATTGACCATCTTTTAAAACGGCACAATGTAAAGCTTGCAAATCACAAATCTCGCACCCAAATTGCTGCCTACAAATTAGGCGTTGGTGTTGATGCACATCCAGTAATTCTTGCTAAATCAAATAGTTATATGAACGAAACTGGTGGGCCAATTAAGGCTCTTGCTAACTTTTACTCGGTTGAACCTGCAAAGATTATTGTCTTGCACGATGAGTTAGATATCGGATATTCAGTTATCCGCAGCAAGTTAGGTGGCGGCGACAATGGCCACAACGGTTTGAAATCAATGACCTCTGCCTTTGATACCCCTGATTACTATCGAATTCGTCTAGGAATCGGCCGTCCGACGGGCCAACAAGATCCAGCAGACTTTGTCTTAAAGCAATTTAGCAAGGAAGAGAAAGTGACTCTCGGTGAATTCATCGATCGAGGCAGTGATGTCGTTGAATCCCTGATTGAAAAAGGACTTGATTTCACCCAATCAAAATTTAACTCGTAGATCAGCCAGTATTTCGAAGGCCTGCAGCAACACCATTAATCGTGAGCAACAGCGCACGAATCAGCGTTGGATCTGCAGAGTCACCCTTAGCGCGTACGCGCTGTAGCAGGTTAATCTGGAGTAAGTGCAGAGGCGAAAGATAGGCATCGCGCACTTGGAGCGTGCGTGCCAGGACAGGCTGTTCGCTCAAGAGTGAATCTTTTTGGGTGAGCAACAGAATCTCAGAAACAGTAAGTTCGAATTCCGCGGTGATTTCATCGAGGAAGTGATGAAGCTCTTTCGGAACAAGAGTTTCTACATAACGACGAGCTGTAACCAAATCTGTCTTTGCCAGCGTCATCTCTACATTGCTGATAAATGTATGGAAGAAGTGCCAATCTTTAAGCATCGATTTCATATCATCGCTCTTGCCGGCATCGCGTGCGGCCTTTAGTCCTGACCCCACACCAAACCAGCCTGGAACAATTTGTCGTGATTGGGTCCATCCAAATACCCAAGGAATCGCGCGTAAAGATCCCAAACCTGATGTGGCATCTGGTCTGCGCGATGGGCGTGAACCAAGGAATAGATTTCCGAGTTGTTCTACTGGTGTTGAGGCGTAGAAATAAGCGGGAAGATCAGGATGATCGACCAACTTTCGGTATTGCGCAAAAGAGGCATCAGAGATGACATCCATGCATGAGTTCCACTGTTCGAGCTCTTGCACGCTTTGGCGTGGGGCACGATTAAGAACTGTCGCTTCAAGTGATGCCGCCAAAGTGAGTTCGACATTCTCGCGGGCCAGTGCAGGCAATGAATACTTATCGCTAATTACTTCACCTTGTTCGGTTACTTTGATTTCACCATCAATAGACCCCCAAGGAAGAGCAACAAGAGCTTCATAGGTAGGACCGCCGCCGCGACCAACAGATCCCCCGCGCCCGTGGAATAAACGAAGGCGAACGCCGTGCTTCATTGCTACATCACGAAGTTGACGCTGCGCGCGGTGAATCTCCCACTGACTTGTTGCAATTCCCGCATCTTTATTTGAATCAGAGTATCCCAACATGACTTCTTGGATATTTCCACGAAGTTCAACTACTTTTCGATACGTCGGATTAGATAAAAGTGTTTCGAGAATCTCACCTGCTGCGCGGAGTTCGGCAACAGTTTCAAGTAGAGGTGCAAATCCGATCTTTGCACGATCTGCTGATAGATCAACCAAACCAGCCCATTTAGCAAGCACCGTTGCAGCGATGAGATCGTCAGCACCCTTTGTCATCGAGACGATGTAAGTCTCAATAATCTCTGGCCCGAAATCCTCAATCAATTCGTTGATTGCGACGAAGGTATTAAAGGTCTTTGCATTATTTCCGGTAAGTGATGCAGTCTGCCGATTCGCTGGCTCTGCAAGTAAAGCCACGAGAGTTTTAAAGCGCTCTTCGTGGCTCTGCGTTGAATATGAACCGCCGATAATCTGAGAAAGAGCTGCATGGTGGGCATCAGAATGCTCACGAATATCAAGGGTTGCATGGGTAATACCAAAGGCTGCAACCGAGCGAATAGTTCTTTCAAGTAATCCCGTTGCGATTAACTCTCCACGGTGAGCAAAGAGTGAATCACGCATCAACGTTAAGTCAGCTAATAGTTCGGCAGTATCTTTGTAATCGCGATGCGGTACGTGAGGAGCACCCTGAGCATGGCGTTCACGAGTGAACGCTAAGCGATGAACAATTGCTGTCGCCTTTAAACGGTATGGCTCTTGGGTATTAAGTCGACGAAAACGTGGTTCAAACTCAGGAATGTGCCTTAAATCTTCCTCAACGGAAGCAGAAAGCTCAGGAGTCGCACCGATAATTCGGGTAGAGACTGAAAGCATCTGTCGCAATTGATCCATCGCCGCGATTGTTGTTCGAATGGCGTGCCCCACTTGGAGAATAACAGCAGCCTTAGTGATCTCTGGAGTGATATTTGGATTGCCATCACGATCTCCACCAATCCATGTTCCAAATGTGAGTGGTTTAGCGGTCACTGGTAAATCAACACTTAAGCGCTTTAACTCGTGCGCAAACTCATTTAAAACTTCTGGCACTGTCGTACGAGCAAGATCATCTAGATAGTAAAGAGCGTTCATCGCTTCATCGAGTGGTTCAGGTCGATCAACGCGTAATTCATCTGTCTGCCATAACAGATCAACAATTTCAGCTAATGATTGTGTATTTGTCACACTCTTTGGTAAATCAAGAAGGCGCGAAATTTCTCCAAGTTTATTGAGAATAGATCGGCGAGCAGCCTCGGTTGGGTGAGCAGTAAAGACTGGGCGAACACTTAATTCACGAACCCATTGTTCGAGATCCTCTTGCGTAAATTGATGACCAGGAAGCTGTGCCTTCTGAGCTGTAATGATTTTATCTACAGCACGAGAAATCCATGATCCATTGATCTCTCGAGATTCTGAAATAATGCGTACACGGTTTACCTGCTCAGCAACATTTGCCAAGTGAAAATAAGTACTAAACGCTCGAACGAGCTGGATCGAATCATCAACCGATAAATCCTTAAGAACTTCCCCGCCGGTTCCTTCACGTACAGCCTTTCGCACGCTTTCAACGAGATCAAGAAGCTCTTGCCCTTCTTGGCGAACAAGTGTCTGACCGAGGAGATCGCCTAATCGACGCACATCGGCGCGTAGCGATTCATCTCGGTTTGTCATACGCATATTCTCGCAGGGAAATCTGCGCATCGCACACACCGTAGACTTTGCTCGTAGCCCCCTGGTCTTGACCAAGCGGGGCCAGTTGCTATTGGGGGTGAAATATGCGCGGTGTTATCTCAGCCATCGAGATAAACCCAGAGGTCAATGACGCGCTGCTTCACTCAAGCAAAATCATTGCACCAAGTTCGTCATATCCATTTCTTCTTGCAGCACGCGCAAAAGAGTGCCCCCTACTTGTCATCACAAGTTCTTCACGCAGTGCAGAAGATTTGGCACACGAGCTACGTGAATTACACGATGTGGTTCTTGAATTTCCTGCCTGGGAGACACTTCCTCATGAACGCTTAAGTCCACGCAGTGACACAGTGGCGCGTCGAGTGGCCACATTGAACTCATTAGCAACACCGCATGCAGGCCATCCAATTGTGATCACACCGGTGCGAGGAGCAATTCACAGATTTATTTCGGCAATCTCCTCACAACCATTACTCACGCTAGAAGTAGGGCAAGAAATTTCACTGACTAACCTTGTTGAGCATTTAGTTTTAAATGCTTACTCCAGAACTGATCTTGTTGAAAAGCGTGGAGAGTTTGCTGTTCGCGGTGGAATTATTGACGTGTTCTTCCCTCTAGCCATTCATCCCGTGCGCATTGATTTTTTGGGTGATGAAATTGAAGAGATGAAGTACTTTGATGTCTCTGATCAGCGAACCCAAACCCCTGTTACCGAGAAGATTGAAATTCTTCCTTGCCGCGAATTCATTCTGACACCCAAAGTTCAAGAACGTGCTGGCAAACTCGAGAGTAAATATCCTTCGGCCTCAGAGATTCTTGGAAAAATAGCTCAAGGTATCTCATGCGATGGAATGGAATCCCTGGTTCCGATGCTCATCGATGAACTTGAGACAATTATTTCGCGCATGCCTACAAAGAGTGAAGTGATTTTTATTGATGACGAGCGAATCAAATCGCGTACTGCTGACCTTATTGCTACAAATGATGAGTTCTTTCAGGCCGCTTGGTCGAGTGCGTCAATAGGTGCTACTGCGCCTCTTCCAGTTGAAGCCACAACATATCTTGATTGGGATGAACTGCATGCAGTAATTGTGGAAGCGGGCCTTACCGCCAGATCACTTAATAGCTTTGGTAGCGACCTTGATACAAGTGTCACATTCTTAGATTTCACTGCGATAGAACCTATGCGCGGCGATAGTGACCGGGTCATCGAGTTACTGCGCACAGGGCTATCAACGCAGCAGAGCGTGATCTTCTCAGCATCAGGACATGGCATGATCGAACGATTTGCAGGCGTATTTCGAGCTGCAGATTTACCGGTCAAGGTTATACAAACACTCAATGAGATTCCGGCTAAAGGTGCGATACATCTCTGCCAATCAACAATCGCTCATGGCTTCTCAACTGAAGACTATGGAATCCTCTATGTCACAGAGCGCGATCTCTCGGGAAGCAAATCAAGTGGCCGCGATAGCGCAAAGATGCCATCAAAGCGCAAGCAGGCAGTTGATCCACTTGAACTCAAAGCGGGAGATTTTATAGTTCACGAACAACATGGAATCGGTCGCTATATTGAAATGACAGCGCGCACTGTCAATACCGTGACACGTGAATATCTAGTCATTGAGTATGCATCGGCAAAGCGTGGACAACCAGGGGACCGCATCTTTGTTCCGACCGATTCGCTTGAACAAGTGAGTAAGTACATTGGTGGTGAATCCCCAACAGTTCACCGAATTGGTAGTGGTGAATGGCAGAAGGCCAAGGGGCGTGCACGTAAAGCGGTAAAGGCAATTGCTGGTGAACTCATTCGATTGTATGCAGCACGTACGAGTGCCCCAGGGTTTGCCTTCTCACCCGATACACCATGGCAACGAGAACTAGAAGATGCCTTCTCTTACATTGAAACTCCTGATCAGCTCTCCACTATTGAAGATGTGAAACAGGATATGGAACGCCCGTACCCCATGGATCGCATCATCTGCGGAGATGTTGGATATGGAAAAACTGAAATCGCAATTCGTGCCGCCTTTAAGGCCGTGCAAGATGGAAAACAAGTTGCAGTGCTTGTTCCCACAACACTTCTTGTTCAGCAGCATACAAAAACTTTTACCGAGCGTTATGCAGGTTTCCCAATCAAAGTTGCGGGCTTATCGCGCTTTAATAGCGTGAAAGAGACGAAGGCGATCCTTGATGAGACGCTCAACGGTAGCGCGGATGTCATCATCGGAACGCACCGTTTGCTCTCGCAGGATGTTGTTTTCAAGGATCTTGGCCTGGTCATTGTTGATGAAGAGCAACGCTTTGGTGTTGAACAGAAAGAATCCCTCAAGAAATTACGCACAACAGTGGATGTGTTAGCCATGTCTGCAACACCGATTCCGCGCACACTTGAGATGGCTGTGACTGGTATCCGTGAGATGTCAACGATCACTACACCACCTGAAGAGCGTCATCCGATTTTGACCTATGTGGGTCCGGCAGATGATGCCCAGATACGGGCGGCAATCCATCGCGAACTTTTACGTGATGGTCAGATTTTCTATCTGCACAATCGAGTGGAATCAATCGATCGTGCCGCTGCAAAGATTCAAGAACTTGTTCCTGAGGCGCGAATTCGCGTTGCACATGGACAGATGAGTGAAGGTGCACTGGAAGATGTAATTCTTGCATTCTGGAATCGAGACTTTGATGTACTTGTCTGCACAACAATTGTGGAGAGCGGTCTCGATATTGCAAATGCAAATACTCTGATCGTTGAACGCGCCGATAATTTTGGTCTCTCACAACTTCACCAATTGCGAGGAAGAGTCGGTCGTGGACGTGAACGAGCCTACGCGTATTTCCTTTACCCGGCAGATCAGCCACTTTCTGAGGTTGCACTCGATCGCCTCAAGACGATTGCCACAAATACAGATCTGGGTGCAGGTATGCGAGTTGCGCTAAAAGATCTAGAGATTCGCGGCGCAGGAAATCTTTTGGGTGGTGAGCAATCGGGACACATCGCAGATGTGGGATTCGACCTTTACATGCGCATGGTTGGCGAAGCAGTTCATGATTACAAAGCAGGAATCATCGCAACGGATGAGAAAAACCACGAGTGCAAAGTTGAGTTACCTGTTAACGCACATCTTTCGGCTGAATATGTTCCGGGTGAAAGACTTCGACTTGATCTCTATCGTCGCCTTGCCGATGTTGCGACACAATCAGATGTAGATGCCATCGAAGGTGAATTGCACGATCGATTTGGACCATTACCCGAAGAAGCGCAGGTCTTACTTAAAGTTGCTGCGCTACGTGCTCAGGCAAAGGCGCTCGGCATCACCGAACTAGTCTCAACTGGCAAATATTTACGGATTACCCCGCTGCCTCTTCCTGAATCGAAACAGTTACGCCTCACCCGCCTATACCCAGGATCTCTCTATAAGAATGCGACAGAGAGCGTGATGGTGACGATTCCTAAACCCAGCGGGTGGAGCCCGTCCAATCTATCTCCTCAGATGGGGGATACTTCTCTCCTGGTCTGGATATCCACGGCCCTGGAAGAGTTAACGACGAAAGAGAGAAAACCGTGAAGAAGATCCTGACTGCTCTGGCACTTACAACCGCACTCGTCCTCACCGGATGCTCAAACGTTGACTCTGCTCTGACTCTTGGCGATACAAAGATTACGACGACAGAGCTTTTGGCGAATGTAGATGTTGTCTTAGCAGAGCGTGCAAAGGTCGACACAACACAGATGCAGTTAGAGACAGGCGAGACTCTCGTGCGCAATCAACTGCAATTCCAACTACTTATTGCAGGCTTTACAGCCGTTGCCGAGGATCTCAAGATTGAAGTCACCAACTCTGAAGTTGCTTCACGCCGTGCTGAGATTGTTGAACAAGTTGGCGGAGAAGAGCTACTTCCACAAGCACTCGTAGCAGCGTCAATTGCGCCACAAGATCTTGAGCCATACCTTCGGGCAATTTTAGTTACTGAAAAAATTGGTCAAGCGCTCGCACAGACAGGTTTCGCTGAAGAAGAAATTCAACCGCGCATACAAGAACTCTTTGTTGAAAAGGTAACTGAGCTCAAGATTAATGTGAACCCACGCTACGGTAAATGGGATGCAACAACAGGTCAGATCATCGCAGCAGTTGTTGCTAGCGATGCTGTTACTCCTTCTACTGAATAATTTAGAGCGAAAACATTCCAACCATGTCTGAGCTTCTGCGTCTTGCTGAAGTGATGAATCGCCTCCGTTCACCCGGAGGTTGTCCATGGGATGCCGAGCAGACACACGAGTCACTTGTAAAGTATTTGCTCGAAGAGTCTTACGAATTCATAGATGCACTCAGTGATGGCGACCGAATCGGTATGCGAGAAGAACTCGGTGATGTTTTATTGCAAGTGTATTTTCACTCGCGTATGGCCCAAGATCATCCGACCGATCCATTCTCTATCGAAGATGTCGCAAAGTTAATTGCAGATAAGTTGATCCGCCGACACCCACATGTCTTTGAGGGCCTTGAAGTTGATGACATGGATGAAGTAATCGAAAACTGGGAAGCAATTAAGGCAAAGGAAAAGGGGCGCACATCAAGTCTTGACGGCATCGCAATGGCTCAGCCAGCGCTTGCACTTGTTGAAAAACTGATCTATCGCGCCGAGAAATATAAAGTTGAGCTACTAATGACCGATATCGCAACTGCTACTCAAGCCGTCGAGCAGTCTCCAAGTGAAGCCACAATCGGAGAAGCGTTAGCCTCGATAATTGCATGGGCGCATCAACACAATATTGATCCCGAGAGTGCGCTACGTGGGCAGGCGCGAGAAATGATCGAGAAGATCCGCCAATCTGAGGCAGGGTAGTATTAGCCCCAGCACAATCGTTCATCGTTGAGCGCAGATTGTGAATATTTAAGTCACTCTTTTAAGGAGTTCTCTGATGGCAATTATCGAAGCAATTGGCGCTCGTGAAATTCTTGATTCCCGTGGAAATCCAACGGTTGAAGTCGAAGTTCTACTAGAAGATGGTGCATTCGCTCGCGCCGGCGTCCCAAGTGGTGCATCAACTGGAGCATTTGAAGCATCTGAATTACGTGATGGTGGCAAGCGCTACTCAGGTAAAGGTGTTGAAAAGGCAGTCGCCTTTGTTAACAATGAAATTGCATCTGCAATCGTAGGTTTTGATTCACGCGATCAGCGCATGATTGATGCAGAGATGGTCGATCTCGATGGCACACCAAATAAATCAAAACTCGGCGCGAACTCAATTCTCGGTGTCTCGCTCGCAGTAGCAAAGGCATCAGCTGAATCTGCAGATCTCTCACTCTTCTCATATCTCGGCGGACCAAATGCCCACGTGCTTCCAGTCCCAATGATGAACATCCTCAACGGTGGCGCACATGCAGATACAAACGTTGATATCCAAGAGTTTATGGTTGCCCCAATCGGCGCTGAATCATTCCGTGAATCACTTCGCTGGGGTGCTGAGATTTACCACTCACTTAAAGCAGTATTGAAAAAGCGCGGACTTGCCACAAGCGTTGGTGACGAAGGTGGCTTTGCTCCAAACCTTGAGAGTAATCGCGCCGCACTTGACCTGATTCTTGAAGCGATTGAAGCAGCAGGACTTAAGCCAGGCAAAGATGTCGCACTCGCAATGGATGTTGCAGCGACAGAGTTCCATGAAGGCGGAAAGTACAAGTTTGAGGGATCACTTCGCACATCGGAAGAAATGATCGCCTACTACGCAGAGCTCGTATCTGCTTATCCTTTGGTATCTATTGAAGATCCACTTGATGAAGATGATTGGTCGGGCTGGACTGCAATGACAGCATCACTTGGCACAAAGCTTCAGATTGTCGGAGACGATCTCTTCGTCACTAACCCAACACGACTTTCAAAAGGAATCGCTGGAAATACAGCAAACGCTCTTCTCGTAAAGGTAAACCAGATCGGAACACTGACTGAAACACTTGATGCAGTTGAGATGGCACACCGTGCCGGATACCGCAGCATGCTCAGCCACCGTTCAGGTGAGACCGAAGACACCACTATTGCTGATATCGCAGTTGCTACAAACTGTGGACAGATTAAAACAGGTGCACCTGCACGAAGTGAGCGCGTTGCTAAATACAACCAATTGCTTCGCATCGAAGAAGAACTTGCAGCAGGCGCCGTCTATGCCGGTCGCGCTGCATTTCCACGGTTTAAGAATTAATCGACGGTAAGGATTACTTCAGGTGCGTCGGCCTAGGACAAAGCGAGTCTTTTCTTCGCGACGCCCTGGTTCAACACGTACCTTCGCTCTAGTAACCATCTTCTTTATCTTCGCACTTGTCTTAGCGCCACCGATTCAGCATTACTTTAATCAACGCGCACAGATTAATGCGTTGCAGGCACAAGTTAACGATGATCGTGCAGCTCTAGAAGCAGCGCGCCTTGAGTTGATGCGCTGGCAAGATCCTGAGTACGTTAAAGCACAGGCACGCGAACGCCTTCACTTTGTGATGCCAGGTGAGCGTCAGTACATCGTCACCGGAACACCAGATGGCGAACCAGAAGTTGTTGCAAATAAGGTTGCTGATCAACTTGAAGATGGTTCACCTTGGTACACGAGAATGATCGCCTCGATCACTCAAGTCACTGGCGAGAAGTGATGATCGATCACAACGATAAAAAAGTTACCGCACAAGATCTCACCTGCATTGAAACCCAACTCGGCCGCACTCCACGCGATGTGCACGCTATCGCTTATCGCTGCCCCTGCGGAAACGCTGCAGTTGTTGAAACGCCGCCACGCCTTAGCCACGGCGAACCATTTCCAACTTTTTACTATGCCACCTGCCCTCGTCTCACTGCTGCAATATCAACTCTAGAATCAACCGGGTTAATGGCCACAATGAACGAGCGCCTTGAGACCGATGCCGAACTTGCAGGTGCATACGCTGCCGCCCACGATGATTACCTTGCAGCGCGCGCAGCACTGAAGATGGATGTTCCCGAAGTGGAAGGTATTTCTGCAGGAGGAATGCCCAATCGTGTGAAGTGTTTACATTCACTCGTTGCACATTCACTCTCTGCTGGTCCTGGTGTAAATCCACTCGGTGATGAAGCACTCGCGCAATTACCTGAGTGGTGGAAAACCGAACCATGCGAGTAGCAGCCATTGATTGCGGAACAAACTCCATTCGTTTACTGATTGCAGATATCGAAGGCGACTCATTCCGCGAAGTAACACGCCTCATGGAAGTTGTTCGACTTGGCCAAGGCGTTGATAAGACCGGCCAATTCCACCCTGATGCAATCACTCGCACACTTGCAGCGGTTGATCTATACGCCGCAGAGATTGCAAAACGCGGCGTTGAAAAGATTCGCTTCTGTGCCACAAGTGCCACACGCGATGCCACCAACCGTGATCTTTTTATCGAAGGCGTCTTTGAGCGTTTAGGAGTTCGCCCCGAAGTAATCTCTGGCGAAGAAGAAGCATCCCTCTCTTTCCTTGGCGCAACCCGGGATCTCCCACCATCTGATGGACCTTTTCTTGTCATTGATATCGGTGGCGGATCGACAGAGTTTGTCTTCGGTACAGATAAAGTCGAATTCGCAAAGAGCGTCAACATCGGTTGTGTACGCATGTCCGAGCGCCACTTCACCCACGATCTTCCCGACAGTGGCCAGGTTGCATCTGCCACTGAAGATATCGATGAAGCTATCGCACAGGCTGCAAAGATCGTTCCAATTACACAAGCAAAGACCCTGATCGCAGTTGCTGGTACCGCCACCACTGTTGCTGCAGCAGCACTTGATCTAGCAACTTATGACCGATATTCAATACACCTCTCGCGTATCCCTGCTGAGAAAGTGCACAGCACCTCAAAGATGTTTCTACGTAGCACTCAGGAAGAACGAGCCGCACTCGGTTACATGCACCCAGGTCGCGTCGATGTGATTTCAGCTGGATCGCTCGTTCTCTCTCGCATCATGCACGCAACAGGTGCCGCTGAATTCGTTGCATCTGAATCTGACATTCTCGATGGAATGGCTTGGTCACTTGCCACATAGTTCGTCTAAAACTCTGCCACTTCTTAATAAAGAGATAATTGCTTGCACCGCCTGCCCACGTCTTGTGCAATGGCGTGAAGAAGTCGCCATAACAAAACGAAAAGCATATGAAGACGAAAAGTACTGGGGAAAACCAGTTCCATCATTTGGCAGCGATAAACCAAAGTTAATGATCATTGGTCTTGCTCCCGGTGCTCACGGTGCCAACCGCACAGGACGAATCTTCACCGGCGATAGCTCGGGGGATTGGCTTTACAGTTCACTTCACCGTGCAGGTCTTGCCACAATTCCAACAAGTACTTCAATCAAAGACGGTCAAGAAATCATCGATACACGCATTGCCTGCGCTGTACGTTGTGCACCCCCTGAAAACAAACCAAGTATTGAAGAGCGTGATACCTGCGCTCCGTTTCTTACTCATGAAATCAAACTAGCTAGCAGCACTACTCGTGCCTATGTCGCACTCGGATCCTTTGCGTGGAGCTCACTCATTAAATCACTCCGCGAACTTGGCCATACAATTCCAACGACAAAGTTTGCACACGGAGTCAAAATCACATTTGTTGATGAAGAACGAAAAAACACGATCATAGGCTCGTATCATCCGAGCCAGCAAAATACTTTCACCGGCAAACTCACCAAACCAATGCTAGATAATGTCTTTAAGCAGGCTGCAAAAGCTGCAGGTATTGGATAGTAGACTTCCGATTCGTACATGGCCCTCGTAGCCCAACGGCAGAGGCAGAGGACTTAAAATCCTCCAAGTGTGGGTTCGACCCCCACCGAGGGCACAAGGCGCGAGCCAGCGAGTTGTACTACCCTTCCTCAGGTGCATCGATAGCCGAAGGAAAATAGATGAACTTTAGAAAATCAATGTTATTGATATCGATTTTACTTATGCCTTTTTTTTCAACTAGTCAGGCTTCTGCTTCCACTTGTGCCACCGGTGGGGTCTGTTCTATCGGCGATACGGGTCCTGGTGGTGGTGTCGTATTCTTCGTGAAGAGCTCTTATGCAGATACTTCAATTTCAACGCAAAATGGAACAAGGACGACAAGTCTTACTGCAAGCGAACTTTCAGCCCTCCCATTTGAATATTTAGAAGCCGCACCAATTGGTTGGGATGCTTCGTCGGCGACTGATCCAGAGTGGAAATACAACAGCACAAATTCAAGTGCTGGCTATTCGACAATCACGGATGTTAAAATTGGTACTGGGCGCAACAACACCGAATTAATGCGCACATTAAATCCAACGGATAATGCGGCAAATAATATTGCCTATAAGTTGGCCGAAACATCAATCGGGGGATTTAATGATTGGTGGCTTCCCTCAAATCAGGAGTTAATCTTGATGTTCACAAATTTATATAAAGCATCTCCAAGATTAGGTGAATGGAGCAATCAAAGCAACCTGGCCTACAGAACATCTACGGCAGCAATGTTCTTTGTTTTCCAGTGGTCTGCTCCTTATGAAGGTAATAACTTTAAATTTGATACTAGCGCTTGGCCATATCCGGTTAAACCGATAAGAGGTTTCAGCGCTACAAATTCAAACTCGAGTTCTAACTCTGCGGCTCAAGCTGCGGCTCAAGCTGCTGACGCTGCTAGACGTGAAGCTGAGAAAAGAGCTGCTCGCGCTGAGATCTTAAGTAAGTTTAAGAGCTCAGAGAAGGTAACAATCGAAACCTTCAATCAGGCAGAGATCGCCGGTATTACAAAGGAGAATATTGAAGCGGTAAGCGCTGAGATTCTTGCCCTTCCCGAAGGATCCCGTTCCGATATTACTCAGGTTCTCAAAGTGGCTCGCAAGTACGAAGTGGTGGGCATCATCGCCTCTGAGCGAGTGAAAAGCATCTATTCCAATAGCCTGATTGAGATTGGACTGATCTCCACGGAGAGTAAGTACAAGGCCACCCTTACTCGAGTGGTGAAAGAGCTCTCTCACGACGAGCGTTCTACTTATGCCGGGATTAAGGCGGCGATAGAGGCAGAGATGGCGGCGATTCAAGATAGAAAAGATAGGTTGGAAAGAATTCTTGCCTTCATCGCTTCACGACGCAATGGCTAAGGCTTAAGCCTTAATCCTGCTCCGCCGGGCTTGACGCCCGTGGAGGGCACCAGTTCGTTCGTAGATGATTACAAATAAGCGCTTCTGAGCAATTATCCATTTAACAGTGCGCGGAGAACATTGCGTCTTCGCTCCTAGTTGGAATTAAACGAGATGTTCAATCCACTGTCAGGGTGATAAGTCCAAAATGATGAAACCTTGCCCCAGGTCGATTTCTGTAATCCATCAAGTGCTCGAGTTGTGTCTATTTGTGAAGTAACGAAACTTGGCGCCTTCATTACATTTAACGCGCAAGCTACGTCCGCGTAAGATCCTGCAGCAGCAATAAATGAGGAGTACTTACCAGCGTAGTTAAATTTTAGAGTTCTTCCATTATCAAGTAGTTCCACTGCGCCAATCGAGGAGTCTTTTTTGTACAACTGACATTTTGAGTACGCCTGAAATGTGAGGTACTTGTTGAGCGGGTTAGTAAAACCTTTTGGACAAACGGGCCTTTCACCTGTGACTGACCTAGTGGCACTGCCCTTCTTGCATGTGATAGTCAACTTTTTCGCCTTCTGAGCCGCTTGTACTCTGGCTCTATCAGCTGCTGCTTTTGCGTCTGCCGCTGCTCGATCAGCCGCTGCCCTTGCCGCCGCTGCTGCTCGATCAGCCGCTGCCTTATCGGCTGCCACTTTATTCGCGGCATCAAGAATTGCCTTTCTATCGGCAGGGCAAGTCGGTGCAGTTGGCAAATCCCCTTTTTCACCGCAATAGATAATTGAAGTCAAATTAGTGTTCGATCCAAATGCGCTATATCCAATTGATTTCACTGAATCAGGAATATCGACACTCGTGAGTCTCGTGCTGGAAAAAGCACTACTGCCAATACTTGTGACGGTGTTTGGAATAGATACTGATGTTAGCCCACTAAACCAGAAAGCCATACTGCCGATGGATTGGATACCTGGGGGGATTACTACGGAGGTAAGATTTTTAGTGAAACCAAAAGCATTATCACTGATTGTTGTGAGTGCATTTGAGATCACGACTGACCTAAGCTCACTCGATGAAAAAGCATGATTACCCATACTTGTAACAGAATTTGGAATGACAACAGAATTTAAATCACTATCTGCAAACGCGTCCGCACCAATACTAGTGACGGAGTTTGGGATTGAAACTGATGTTATTTTTGACCACTGGAAAGCCTTAGGCCCAATACTTTTAATCGATGCATCGATAACCAAATTTCCTGTGCAGCCATTGTCTTTGGTTATCGAAGCGGCTGGCATCTCAACGGAATAGGTTCCTCCTGTACATTGAAAAGTGACCACTTCGGCATTTGCACTACTAATTGATGACGCTAGAAGTATCCCAGTCAATAAAAATAGGGTGAAAGTTTTATTCATCACCGAAATTATACGCGACCGGGGAGGCGCACGACAGGAGTATGGAATAACAGTAGCTACTTCAAACCAACCATAGATTCTGACTAGTCATAGTTAGAGGCAATGACTAGTCACCGTGGACAGTAATTTTATGCAAATGTATCTTTCTTTTATGAAATCCTCACGCATATTTTTGACATCACTACTTTCTCTAGTTCTCATAGCGGTAAGTGGAATCCAAGCAAATACAGCACAGGCTGTCCAAACTCTCACAGTTGAGGGAGTTGAATTCACTTGGCCGGATCAGGTTTATGCCCCACAGTCTCTGGAAGAATCTGCAAACTCATTCCTCGAAGTGAGTTATGCGAATAAGTCAGGATCTGATTTCTACTATGTTGGCTACTCGATGAACACCCCCTCTGGTGATGTTTTCCCAGTATTCAACCTCAAGGTAGGTGTTAAGAATGCGAGCAGTGGAATTCTTCCCGGCAAGATGAGTTTTATGTATTTCCTTAATTTCACAGGTCCAGGAAGCTATCCAATTACTCTCTGTACTCTGAAAACTCTTGGGGGCGGAACTGCTGAAGTCTGCGGTAAGTCGACGGTTACCTTTGTGACCACTAAGGAAACTCCTCCCAAAGCGGTTACTACTCCTCAAGTGACCCCACCTGTTATGCAAGCTAAGAAAACAATTACCTGTACCAAAGGCAAGCTCACAAAAAAAGTGACAGCCACAAAACCGAAGTGCCCTAAAGGTTATAAAAAGCGATAAAGCTATCTCCCTTTGTGCATTTGGTTGGATCCGACCGATATGCGGAGGATTTTCTTCCCTATTGTGAAAAGCAGATTAGGAAACCGGTCAGCTGGTTTTTTTAGCGGTACTCAAGTAGGTTTGTGACCACTTTTGGCTATTGATATCCGCCCACAGCTTTCGAGATTTGGTAATCTTGTCTCATGAAAATTCTTCGTATCTTTATAGCAGGACTGCTCGTTACAATTTATAGTGTTTTCTCTCTCTCGAATGCTAACGCAGGCCAGTTGAGCGCCGCGGGTGCAACTATATCTTGGGACGATAGCACGTTCTATGAACCTTCAGCTTGTACTGGTTACAACTTTAATTACACTGCGAGTAATAAAGTTCTTCTTGCCGACATCGAGATTACGAATCGATTCAATGACAAAATTGGGAGCACGATTTTCTTTGGCCCAAATTCAGGAAGAGTCTCAGTCCAGGTTTGTACAGGTAAGGATTTAACTGGCACGAAAGTGGCTTTAGTTGTGAAAGGTTCTGCTAGTAATGGTGGCACCGACGATGTCGTCTCAACACCAATAACATTTTTGTCTCGAAGTGCCACTCCTACGGTAACACCAGCTCCAAATGCCACCGTAACTGCCAAGCCGTCACCAGCTCCAACTGTGACCATAACTGCAACGCCAGCACCTGCAGCAACTGTTTATGTGACGAATCCTGCAGATCAAAACCTTTCTGCCCTAGTCGCCAGTCAAAAGAGTCAGATCGCGTTACTGAGTGCCAAACTTAAGAAGATATGTTCAGCTAAACCTAAGCCGAGAGGTTGCTAATGACTGTAGTCGGCGTAGTCGGTGGAATTCTGATTTTGGGTTTTGCCTAACTCCAACAGCGATAATGCCTAAGTGCCCAACGAGTTAGGTGAGCGAGCTTTCGCTCCTCTGCCACAGCTATTAGGCTCAACTTCGAAACTCATCGCTTAGGGTTCGAGCACGGCTCCAGCGGAAGTATCTTGCTCTTATTGGGGCTGATGGAAATTTAAGAATTTAATCTCTAGTTTAAAATCCTCCAAGTGTGGGTTCGACCCCCACCGAGGGCACCATTTATTAAATCCACTGAAATTGACAGCGTTGTAACCCTATAGGATTTCTGTAGGATTCCAGTATGAGACGAATCTATAAAAGCGACGACACTCTTCTAGTTGAACATAATGGAGAGTATTTCTCAATAAAACATTCACTCACTGATTTGCTCTCTATGGATATGAAAGAGGCTCGCTCAATTATTGAAGCAGCAAACACTCCCGTGAAAGCGCCAGCACATGTGGTTGCGCCGATAGATTCTCATCACGAAGTATGGGCATGCGGAGTTACCTACTTGCGTAGCAAAGTGGGGCGTATGGAGGAGTCCGACGTTCCTGATCTTTATAGTCGTGTTTATGATGCTGATAGACCGGAGATTTTTTATAAAGCGGTGGGATGGCGAGTAATACCGAACGGTGAACCTATTGGAATCCGTCGTGACTCTGGTTGGGATGTACCGGAGGCTGAGGTTGTCCTAGTTGTTAACTCATATAAAGAAATCTTTGGATACACCATCGGAAACGATATGAGTTCGCGGTCGATTGAGGGAGAGAACACCCTTTATCTTCCGCAAGCTAAGTCATATGAGAAGGCCTGCACAATTGGAAGTTTTATCGTTCCATCATGGGAGATTGCTGAAGCGGTGTTTCCTTACACACTGAGTGTTGAAAGAAAAGGCGCTGAAGTCTTTGCCGGTTCATCATCTAGTGCACAAATGAAGCGGGGATTCGAAGAGCTTGTAGATTGGCTCTTTCGTACACTTTCAATGCCAACGGGGGCGATGCTCTTTACTGGAACGGGAATTGTTCCTGATGCAGAGTTCACTCTTCATGAGGGTGATGTTGTAAAGATTGATGGTGGAGTTCTAGGTGAACTCAATAATCCAGTGGTGTTGGTCTCCTAAAGAGATGAGAGATTAATATGACACTGGATAGACAAGTCAGAGATGCACATGCTGCCTGGTTGCAGATTCGTAATTGGGAGAGTGCAAAGATTGTGGCTCTCCTTGAATCGATAGCAGATGCCCTTGATGGTGCTAAAGATGAGTTAGTTCCGGTGGCGATGGAAGAGACAAATCTTCCTGAAGTGCGCCTGAATGGTGAGGTGGGGCGAACAACCGGTCAATTACGCCTCATGGCTCGCGCGGTTGAAGATCGAACATATTTAGATATAACAATTGATCACGCGGATGCATCACTTACTCCACCTCGTCCTGATTTGCGTTTGAAAACAACGTCACTGGGTGTTGTTGGTGTATTTGGTGCCAGCAACTTTCCATTTGCATTCGGAGTCGCAGGAGGCGATACCGCAGCAGCACTTGCTGCAGGGTGTGCGGTCGTCATCAAGGTTAATCCTGGACATCCACGTGTTTCTCGAATGGTGGGCGAGATTATGGTTGCCGCAGCCCTCAAGGCGGGTGCACCTGCCGGATTGATCTCTCTTGTCGAAGATTTTGATTCTGGATTAGCTCTAGTTGAACATCCACTTACCGCTGCAATTGCATTCACTGGTTCCACACATGGTGGACGTGCGCTCTTTGATGTAGCCAATCGCCGCGAGAATCCAATTCCATTCTATGGAGAGTTAGGTGGCCTTAATCCTGTCTTTGTTACTCGTTCAGCTGCGTCAGAAAAAGCGAAAGAGACTGCCGAAGGATTTCTGGGTTCGATCACGATGGGCGCCGGGCAGTTCTGCACTAAGCCTGGTTTCTTAATTGTTGATGGTGCGAGTGCAATTAACACAGAGCTTTCAACACTTGTATCAGTTACACCTGCACAGAAACTTCTCAATTCAAATATTGTGAAATTGCACGATAAGAACCGCGATGAGATTGCTCAAGTGCCTGGGATGAAGTTGGTCGCTCAAAATAGTGATGGTGGAGATACGAATGTATCGGTCTACGCAATTTCAGGAAAAGATTTCTTAACGGCTGGAGAACGCGCTCGCCGCGAAGTATTTGGACCAACTGCAGTAGTTGTTGATTGCTCAGATTCTGATGAATTACTCAGGGTTGCAGAAGCTTTCTCGGGAACTCTCACCAGTGGAATTCATGCGATTGAGAACGATCCGATGGATCTATCTGCACTTATTTCACTTTTGGAACGTATTAGTGGCCGTATCGTATGGAATCAATGGCCAACTGGATTGGCAGTTACGTGGGCGATGCACCATGGCGGGCCATATCCCGCTTCTACCAATCCGTTGTTCACCTCTGTTGGGGCTAAGGCGATTCTCCGTTTTCGTAGGCCAATTACCTACCAAAATTTCCCTCAGAGATATCTCTCGCCTGTGCTTCAAGACGGGTCCGCCGAACTCACAAGTGCACGGATCAACGGTAAATAAGGAGAAGTACTCCCGGTCGTTAACGGAGAATGTAAGGAGCAAAAGTGAGATCAAATCGCAAGAAGTCTCTTATCGTCATTCTTGTATTGGCCGTCTTATCCATTTTGATACTTTCGCGTTGCACACCTACTCAGAGCGAAACTCTATCGATTGAGTCTCCCGTGTCATCGCCCATCTCTACACCTGCAACATCGCCCACGGTAATGCCAACAAAGGAAGTATCGTCGCCGTCTGCGATTGCGGAAGAGACGCCTCGTGTAGCTTCAAACACTCCCTCACCAACAACCAAACCAAGTGTGAAGCCTTCTGCGATAGTCACAAAGACAGCATCCCCAACACCTAAAAAGTCAGTTAAGCCAACGAGTAGTCCGAGTGAAGAAGTTACCGAGCCAGATACAACGGTTAGAAATGATGCAAATGGAGATGGTCTGCCAGATTACATTAAACCAACAGTGACCTTTACCAATATTACTTGTCAGGAATTGGAAGATAGATTCGTATATAAGTACGATATCAATTTCGTAGGTGGCGACAACTACGAACTACCGGCCAAAGTGCGTAATGGATTTCGAATGGTTCTAAGAGAAGGCAAGTTCTGGTTTTCTATTTCAGAGGCAGAGCTTAGACATCCGCGATACGTTGGGCCAATTCTTTATAAGATTAACTCTGTGGAAAACCGCAGTTGGACATATCACGAGCGGCTGAGTTTGATGAAAAGGAACTGGAATTTCCGCGATAGAGGGATTCAAGGTCCGCTCACTCTTTCTCCCCTCGACTATAGTGCCAGAGATTCTTTCCCGCAACCGGATATTGAAATCTCCTTATGCAAGAAATAGCCAACTCTGACGAATCTGTTATTCAAACTCTATGTAACGCCGCGGGTTGGTCGGAGCTTGAAAAATCTGAAGTCTAAAGCAGAAGAAGTGCTGAGGCTAGGAAAAATCAGCATAGAATATTTGGCACTATGAATACTAAAGTGATCCGTGCGTTGGAAAATGCGTGGGGTAAGTTTAGTAAGCTACATATAGCCATTCGTCTACCAATATATGTATTTCTCTGGCCAGTATTACTCGGCCTTTACGTATTTAGCCGCGGTAGAAATAACAAGGTTAATAGCGGTGTGCTCCTCGTACTTGTTATCTTCCTCCAGGTGCCTTGGCTATCTTCTATTTCTGAGTTCGCTAATTTTGATAGGTCAAGTATCTCTAGTGGAATTAAAGAGCTGACTCCGAATATCTCGGGTAACAATGAGCCGGCTACTCCTACTCCCAGTGTTTCACCGGTAGTAAGTGTGAGTTATGGGGCTGTCACAACTGACTGCACGGACTATTACATGGGAGGTACTCTGGAGGTGAGAAATTCTGGAAATACACCGATCTCTGGGAGAGCCGAAATTCCCGTCACTACATATGAAAAATTCATAATTCCGCTCTCTGGTGTTTTCTTAGATCTTCCTCCAGATAGTTTCACAGTGATTTCTTTACAAGGTGGAGAAGGCTGCAAGAAGGGCCAGGTTGTCGGTGAACCATCGACAGTATTTACGATACCTAGCGACGAGAATCTCATAACCCTCAATCAATTAAATGCATTTGAGTGGAGTGCAGTGAAGGCAACGTGTGATGGGCCCTCGGAACGTGTCAGCCTGAAGGCGACAGCCCGCAATGTCTCTGAATTCACTCTCACTGCTGGGATTGAAGCTTTTGTAGCAAATGGGCCACTCTCTCAGGGACAAATTGAAGCTGGACTTAAGGGGACTTCATTCCTTGGAACGATTTACAGACTTGGCCCAGGAGAAACTCGCGAAATCAGCTTTGGGTATGGAGATAGTTGTATCAAGGGAAAGAAAGGCTTTGATGGCCCTTACACAACACAATTTGAAACGCGTTTTACCTACTAAATTTATCGCTCAAAACAGATTCCGTCGCCATCTCCGTCGCGACAGTTAACAGGTTTATTGCGCTCGATCCACCACAACCGAGTTTCCTCTTCTTCATCTCGAGAAAAAGACAATCCTTTATAAAAGGCGTCAATTTCATAATCGAGAGCTAGGGTCGAGCAAATTGGTATCGCACCAGCCTGATTAGTGCGAGCTTTATTTCCAGCCTCCAAAATGTAAGGAAGGTACTCTTCCTGTTTCTGCGATAAATAGTCAGCATTGAAGTTTCCGTAGGTAGCATTGAAAGTGTAAGCGTCGAATTCAATACCCATTCCGTGAGGAACCCAATAGCCCGTTAGTACTAATCGCTCATTCACTGAATCAGCAGGGGGAGTGACTTCAGGAGTGTCCTTATCTTGGAGAATGTGAACAAATCCTTTACTACGATCACCGACCCACTCGCCATTTTCAAAGTTACTCAATACAACTAAGACCCTTTGGCCGATGGGAAGAGTCTTTTCGAGTGCATCACGTGCTGATGCAAAAGCCTTATCTTGAACGAGTTCTCTCTCCATACATCCAGCTGAATATGGCCAGATGAGATCTAAATCCACTCTCTTGTTATCTACGTAGACAGTGTTCTCGTTATCTCCGCCATACCCTTGGGTTTCCACGCCATGCCCAGTGACGGTTCCAATGAATTGATCTACCGCTGAGTTATTGACCGTATCGGCTGCGGTTGGTGCACTTTCTGTTTCAGAAGTTACGGTGCAAGCAGAGAGAGTGAAAATGCTGAAGGTGAGTGCTCCAATGATGAAGAGCACTCGGCTCTCCCTTTTTCCCTTTTTTAGCACGAATAGAGGTTACCTGAATCACCCACCTCTTCTTCAGCAGGAGACTAAAAGTCTAAACAAAACCTTGAGGCGAAGCCCGTACCATTGGGAATGAAAAAAGTGTTCGGATGGTTTTAAATAGTGCTACCTGGCAACAGGGGTAAAAATAGGAATAACTAGTGGCGTCACGAAAGGTGCTTCAAGTGAAGAGTTCAAATCCAGTCTTATCACGATCATTTTCGGGTAAGGGTTTTGCCCGTATGGATCCAAATGGTTTGCAAACACAGGACCTAGAGGATACATATTCAGCCCCATCTGCATCATCACTGCAGACAGGCCGCATGACAATGGAAGATGTAGTTGTAAAAACTGCTTCTCTCTTTGCAGTCCTCCTAGTGGTTGGAGCATATGCATGGAATGCCAATTTTGGTGGTACTGCGCTTGTGATTGGCCTCATCGGTGGTTTCGCACTCAGCATGGTCAACACATTTAGTAAGAAGGTTCGCCCAGGACTAGTCGTTGCCTACGCTGCCTTCCAAGGTTTATTCCTTGGAACAATTACAAGTTTCTTTGAGACGGCATACCCAGACATTGCGAGCCAAGCGGTTCTTGCAACACTCTGCGCATTTGGTGGAATGCTCTTTGCATACCGCAGTGGCCGTATTCGCGTGACACCTAAGTTCCAGCGCGTGATGTTTGGTGCGCTCATCGGATACCTGGGTCTTGCACTCGTTAGCATTGTTGCAAGCTTTATGGGAACACCAGGCGGTCTTTACAGCGTTGGTGGACTCGGACTTATTCTCGCAGCTGGTGGAGTTGTTCTTGCTTCACTCTTTATCGTGATGGATCTAGATCAAATTGATCGTGCAGTTAAGAGCGGGGTGCCACAGATTGAATCATGGCGCGCAGCATTCGGATTGATGGTTACTTTGGTCTGGCTCTACCTTGAGATGCTTCGCTTGATCGCAATCCTTCGTGGAAACGATTAATTTAGCGGATCAATAATTTCATTAGATGCCCGGGACTTTCGAGTCTCGGGCATCTTTATTGAGAGCACTATTGCGATACAGAAGACGAGACCGCTAACACCAAAGGCAGCTCGATAGCCGTAATGGTCGGCGATAAAACCAACAACGACAGGGCCAACGATCATCCCAGCATCTCCTGCCATTTGAAAGAGTGCGATCACTTGACCGCCTTTTCCTTCAATGAGATCACCAACAATTGTCGCCGGAGCACTTGCAAGAAATGCGTTACCAAGACCCATGATGGCCATAGCGATAAAGAACATCAGCGGGTTAAGGGTCACCGTCATGATGATTACCCCTGCGAGTGCGATTGTGGTTCCAATTATGAGAACAAATCGTCGCCCTCGTTCATCAGAAAGTCTTCCAGCACGCAAGATAAGCGTCCCTTGAATTACGGCCGAGATAGTAAATCCCCATCCAACAACAGTTGCTGTTGATTTTAATTGTTCGGTAACAAATAAAGGCAGAATAGATGTGCGAACACCGAAGAGAACCCAACTAGCAACGAAGGTAATTACTAGCGCATATCGGTATCCCTTAAGAGCGAGCGCTTCTCGCAAAGACATCGCGACTTTCTTTCCTTCACTCTTCTTGGGCGCTTGCAAATGTTCGCTGGTAAAGAATATGAATGCAACTGTGCCTGAAACCGCGAGTGCGATGGCGTAGACAAAAAATGGAGCGCGAAGTGAAACTGCGGCAAGTGCTCCACCAATTGCGGGCCCAGCAATTGCACCGAGAAGAAACGAACCGTTATAGACAGACATTGCGTGGCCACGTTGGGCATCACTAACTGAGCGCAAGATGACTGAACTTGCCGCAACAGAGAACATGGAAGAACCCAGTCCCCCTGCTGCGCGAAAGAACAGGAGTTGGTTGTAGCTCTGAGCCAGACCGCTAAGACCGACTGAGAGTGCGACAAGTGCAACACCGACTGCAAAGATCGTACGCTCACCAAATTTATCCACGAGCTTTCCGGAGAAAAGCCCAGAGGCAAAACGCGAGAGTGCAAAGAGTGAGATGATCAAACCCACAGCCGCGTTACTCACTCCGAAGGATCGAGCAAATAGTGGGATAGCTGGGACGATAATTCCAAAGCCGACGGCTACAAAGAATGAAGCGACTACAAGAACACTAACTTCACGGGGAAGATCGCGCAGTGGCGATTGGACTTTCATTATCCGACACCTCGCGCCTTTGATTTTTTCAATATTTTTGTATTTTGACTGACAAGGTAATAAGTTTACCGCGTGAAATCAATCATCGCTGAAGACCTCGTAAAAACCTATGACAAGGGCGCTGTTCGCGCACTTGATCACCTCTCACTAGATGTTGAAGAAGGCACCGTTTTGGGCGTATTAGGCCCAAATGGTGCTGGAAAGACAACAACGGTTCGCATTCTTGCAACACTCCTCAACCCTGATTCAGGACGAGCAATTGTTGGTGGAATTGATGTAATTAAGCATCCAGAGAAGGTACGAGAAGTAATCGGTCTATCAGGTCAGTACGCAGCAGTTGATGAGATTCTTACCGGCTGGGATAACTTGGTGATGTTTGGACAGCTCTATCACCTAGGAAAGAAGCAGGCGGTTGCTCGCGCAGAGGAATTACTTGAAAAGTTTTCACTTACTGAAAGCGCGCGCAGACCAATTAAGACGTATTCGGGTGGAATGCGTCGCCGTCTTGATCTTGCAGCGTCCCTGATTGTTAAACCAAAGGTGCTCTTTCTTGATGAACCGACAACAGGGCTTGATCCACGTGGTCGCCAAGAGATGTGGGGAGTAATCCAGGAACTTGTTAAAGGTGGAGTGACGCTCTTGCTCACAACACAGTATTTGGAAGAGGCAGATCAATTGGCTGATGAAATTGCAGTCATTGATCACGGCAAGGTTATTGCTCGTGGAACATCTGATGCTCTCAAGAAGCAGGTAGGTGGAGAGCGTCTTCAGATTGTTGTTGAACAGAGCCACATCGCACAGACGTTAGAGATTGTCTCTCGCGTCAGCAAGAACCCTGCATCACTTGATGAAGGAATGCGCCTTATCTCAGCACCAGTTTCAACTGGCTCAGCGGCCTTGATTGAGGCGCTGCGCGAACTTGATGGTGCTGGCATTCATCCACTTGATGTATCCCTTAAGCGCCCATCACTCGATGATGTCTTTATGTCGCTGACAGGTCATGTCGCCGAAGAGGTAAAGGAAGAGGCTAAGAAATGAGAAACCTTCAAGATATTTTCATTATTACTCGCCGTCAGATCCTGCTCTTGATTCGTGTACCTGAGGTACTGATCTTTTCAACGATTCAGCCGGTGATGTTTGTTCTTCTCTTTAGATTTGTCTTCGGCGGATCTATTGATACAGGTCAACCAGGCGGATATGTTCAACTTTTGATGCCCGGTATCTTCGTACAAACCGTTGCTTTTACTCTTGCAGGTACAGCATCAGGTCTTGCTGAAGATATGAAGAAGGGTTTGATCGATCGCTTTAGATCGCTTCCGATCTCACGAAGTGCGTTGGTCATCGGGCGCACACTCGGAGATTCACTCCTTAATATCGTTGTGCTTACAGTCATGGGAATCACCGGTTATATCGTCGGCTGGCGTCCAACTGGCGGAGTCGGGAACATGCTCCTTGGCTTCCTATTCCTTCTGCTCTTTGGCTATGCCCTCTCTTGGGTAGGTGTTCTTGTTGGTCTGTCGGCAAAAGATGCTCGCGTTGTTCAGAACGTTTCATTTATTGTCACATTCCCACTGACATTCCTATCCAATGCATTTGCGCCAACGACAGGAATGCCGCGCGCACTGCAGTACTTTGCGGAGTGGAATCCAGTCTCAACAATGGTGGCAGGATGTCGCTCACTCTTCGGACTTGAGACTGAATTTGGGGCAACTGCCGGATCGTTCCCAAGTGAGTATCCGCTGATTACTTCGCTGGCTTACATGGTTATTTTGATGGCAATATTTATTCCGCTGAGTGCACGAAAGTATGCCCGAGCTGCTAATTAAATAAATCGAGCCTCAATGATCTCAACTGAGATCGCCTTGCCGTTAGGTGCTGTGTACGAAACGGTGTCGCCGATCTTGGCACCCATCACGGCGCTGCCTAATGGTGATTTCTCGCTATAAACATCAAATTCATCAGATGTGATTTCGCGAGAACCCAACAAAAACTTCATCTCGTCCCCTGCAATTTTTGCAGTGACAACCATTCCTGCGCCAACAACTCCATCTGCGCTGGCAGGTGGCGTTCCGATATGAGCATTTTCAAGAATCTGCTTCAGTTGGCGAATGCGCGCCTCCATCTTGCCCTGTTCATCACGAGCAGCGTGATAGCCACCGTTCTCTTTCAAATCACCTTCGGCGCGCGCTGCCTCAATCTTTGCAGTTACATCACGACGACCAGTTGTCTCTAGCGTCTCTAACTCTGATCTGAGACGGTCAGCAGCCTCTTGGGTCAACCAGGTTTGTGGAGTGCTCATAGGCGTAAAGGTTAGCGGTGATGGCCGAGTTAGGAAATCCTGCAGGAGACGATACGCGCACTGACAGGGGGTAAACGGGCAGGGATCGCAACTATTCGTTCAACTGTGGACTCTCCGCCCACGATTCGATCATCAATTTGTCCCACGATGTTTTTATCAAAATCGAGAGTAACTAAAGTACATAGAACAACGGCATCAGGGTCTCTGCGTTCTATCGCGTATCGCATTGTGATTTCACGCTCACCAGTGATAGAGAAAGAGTAGAGCTTTGAACTTAACTCTGGCTGCGAGTGATCGAGTGCGGCCCAAATTGTCCAAGGGATTCCAATAATGGCAAAGATTGCAGCCGGCAGAATCCAGGATCTCTTTCGCGTAATTCCGTAGCGATCGTTATAGTCAAAGGTCTCATCGCCTTCAGGGTTCTCATTGGGGGATGACATGGGAGAATTCTCTCATGGAAAATGAAGATTTTATGGGGTCAGCGGGTTCGCTTACCGTTCTGATTCTCTGCATCACCGTGGCCTTATTGCTTCGCAGTTTCTATAAGCGTTTCAACAGAATGAAAGATCGCGAAAATAACGGTGACATTTAAACTTTTTGGTAAGACTGTTGTGGTTCTCACATTGGTCGCCATTTTTATCTTCTTAGGGTTATGGCAACTTGATGCCGCCAATACATTGCAGGCAGCGAAGAAAGTTGCACCAGATACGACCGTCTATCAATTAGCAGATTTAGCATCACCTGCTATGGCCCTTGACTCACGTTCTGTTGGAAAAAAAGTTTCTTTGCGCGGAAATTACATTTTGACATTTCGCGCTCCAAATCAGATTGATCAGCAAGGTGTAACCAGCGATTGGGAAGTAGCGTTGATGCAGGTTGATAAATCGAGCGCCATTCTTGTTCTTCGCGGATACTGGAAAGATCGTTTAACAAGCCCTAGCGTTGCAATATCATCTGATGGTGTGTCAACAGGCGTCGATCTGCAGGCAGTTGTTCAACCTCGCCAATTTGAAGATGTGTCAACGAACTCTCCTGGCGTAATTTCTCGCCTCGATAGCAGTGTGATCGTGGCCCAGACAGATCTAGACCTCTATGACGGATTTCTATTAGCAACGGGTGAACAGGTGAGCGAAGGTGTCATCGATCGAGATCGAATCACTCTTGCACCGGTTGAGTCCAAGGCGACCGGTTATTACTGGCAACATATTTCTTATGTGATCATCTGGTGGTTGATGGCCGCGATTGTGATCTATCTGCCTTTTTACCGAAGGCGCCAGGAAAGCGATACGTTGAGCGCATGAAGAGTGTAGTTTTTCGTTTCCGGGTCATGGCAATAATCTGTGGCTACCTCTCGTTAATACTTTGGTTTTTCTATATGCCATCCAAGTATCTCTTTCACCTAGAACGTACACAGCCGTGGATTGTCTGGATCACCCATATTCACGGGGCTCTCTACATCTTCTACGTGTTAGCTGCCTTGCAGCTCAGTGTGAAGATGCGCAAGAGTATTAAAGAGATGATCTGGATGATCTTGGGTGGGACCTTGCCGATCGCATCATTTGTTTTGGAGCGCCGTGTTGTTAAGCAGAACCCGTAAAGCAATCAAGGGTGTTTTCTACCCGTTCTATGAATCAAGAATTGTTCGCGATTTAGATTTTAGTCAGACCCCACAGCATGTAGGTGTGATTCTTGATGGCAACCGCAGATGGGCGATGAACAATCCAAGTGCGGAAGATCCGAAAGGTCATCGCAGAGGCGCAGACAAGATCATCGACTTTCTCAGTTGGTGTGAAGATGCACAGGTAAAAGTTGTCACGCTATGGATGCTCTCCACTGATAACTTCAAACGTACCCCCGAAGAACTTGATGCGCTCTTAGCCGTTATTGGCGAGAGCGTCGATGAGTTATCTCGGACAGGTCGTTGGACGATTAAGTCAGTGGGCGCGCTCGATCTCCTACCTGAATGGATGCAGAAGAAGTTGTCTTCACTGCCTACCCACCCAGGAACGATGGAGGTCAATGTCGCGATTGGCTATGGTGGGCGGCGCGAAATAGTTGATGCCGTTAAGAGTTATTTATCGAAGGCGGCAACGCAAGGCAAGGGCATTGATGAAGCTATGGCCGAATTAGACGCTGAAGAAATCTCGCAATATCTATATACGGCAGGCCAGCCAGATCCCGAACTCTTAATTCGTACATCGGGTGAACAACGCCTTGGGGGATTCTTGTTGTGGCAGAGCGCTCACTCAGAGTTTTATTTCTGTGAGGCGTATTGGCCAGATTTTCGTCGGGTTGATTTCCTTCGAGCACTTCGCTCATATTCACAACGCCATCGCCGGCTGGGCAAGTAGTGGCGTGTCGCTGAGAGAAATGGCTTCTCAGTTCTAGGATTTGAATATCCGAAGCAGGTCCCTTCTAGAACAATTAAAGAATTGCGAGCTCTCACCGTTGGCACACCCACCGCGTAAGACATACGTATTAGATACCAGCGTTCTTTTGGCAGATCCAGATCCCAATCGCGGTAATTGGAGAGCTTGAGACCAAGCGAGATCACCCAGAACTTGGATATTTTGCACGCGCCGCACTTCGCGCACTTGATGATCTACGAATCGAGCATGGTCGCCTAGATCAGCCACTGACGATTACTCCAGAAGGTGGCACGCTCTCTGTCGAACTCAATCACACAGATTTAAGCACCTTGCCACATGGCTTCTTGCGCGATGGCACCAATGATTCTCGCATCTTGGCGATTGCAAAGAACTTAATGTCAGATGGCCGAGATGTCATCTTGGTGACAAAAGATTTGCCACTTCGCGTCAAGGCATCATCTGTCGGTGTTCAGGCCGAAGAATATTTAGCAGAGCTAGTTTCAAGTAGCGGGTGGACTGGAATCGAAGAGATCGATGTCGGCCATCACATCATCGATGATCTCTATTCAGGTGATCGCGCAGATCATGAATGTGCCCATACCTTGCCCGTTCATACTGGGGTCATTTTGCACTCTGAAAAGGGAAGTGCTCTGGCACGGGTCACTGCAGATAAGCAGTTGCGTTTAGTGCGCGGTGATCGAAATGCCTTTGGCCTCCATGGTCGAAGCGCTGAACAACGGATCGCACTCGACTTTCTCTTGGATGATGAGATCGGTATCGTCTCTCTCGGTGGGCGGGCTGGAACAGGAAAATCTGCCCTCGCCTTGTGCGCGGGTCTGGAAGCGGTGATGGAGAAACGTCTCCATAAGAAAGTTGTGATCTTCCGCCCTCTCTATCCTGTCGGCGGACAAGAACTTGGATACTTACCGGGCAGTGAAGGCGAGAAGATGTCGCCTTGGGCACAGGCAGTCTTTGACACTTTGGGGGCGTTGGTCAGCCAAGCGGTGATCGATGAAATCATCGCCCGCGGACTCATTGAAGTTCTGCCACTGACCCATATCCGTGGCCGATCTCTGCACGATAGTTTTGTCATTGTCGATGAGGCCCAATCACTCGAACGCGGAGTTCTGCTCACCGTCCTTTCTCGAATCGGCCAAGGCTCACGAGTTGTCCTCACCCACGATGTCGCCCAGCGGGATAACTTGCGGGTGGGTCGCCATGATGGCGTTGTCGCTGTCGTTGAAAAGCTCAAAGGTCATTCACTCTTCGCCCATGTCACCCTCACCCGCTCAGAGCGCTCGCCAATTGCAGCCCTGGTCACCGAGATGCTCGAAGGACCCGTCGGCTAAGTTCGAGTAGGCCCCAAGAAGGGCCATCATTAAAGATCACAGTCACAAAAGGTGCATATCGGACTTTCCCCATTCTGACCAGCACTTTTACCTATCCACAACCAGTCACTTTTCGGGGAATTTTCACGTTATGCGTGTTCTGATTTGCCCATGCCCCCTCTTCTTGCCACCCTAAAGCCATTCCCCTTCCCTTAGCTCCCCATTTTTGGGGTGATAAGGGTTTGTCGGAGAGACATAAGGGTTTGCCAGAAAGACATTGTGAGAACAGGAGGATCTGAAGATGCAAGAACGTATGGCAAAGCCGCGACTCAAAGTTGTTGGCCTCTGGTCTCTTGTCGCGACCCTTTTGATTCTGGCCAGCGCCCAGCCAACTGCCTACGGTTTAGATTTCCCCCAGAGCACCCGTCTGGTGCTTCCTGAGGCAACAAACCTCAAATCTTCAATGGTCGACCTCTCAGAAGGTGCTCCACTATTTTCACAACTTGATTTCTCACAATCCCTCTTCGCCTCCGAGATGGCCCTTGTAGCATCGATCACCCGCCAGGTTGAGATTGCCCGCACCCCAAATGGTGCGAAGTATGTCGCTCGCCAGATTATGCAGACCGAGTACAACTGGGGCAAATATCAATTCGCCTGCCTCAATAACTTGTGGACTAAAGAGAGCAATTGGAATTATAAAGCTCGCAACCCACGTACTGGCGCTCATGGAATCCCACAGGCTTACCCAGCGAACCGTATGGAGATCATTTCCAGCGATTGGCGCAAAAACCCAGTAACTCAGATGCGTTGGGGTCTTCGCTATATCGAGATTCGCTATGACAACCCTTGCCGAGCTTGGTCAAAATTCAAGCGCAGCAATTACTACTAAAGAGCGATTTTCTAAACTTCGCTCGCTCGGTTGCCGATAGTCATCGGCTTTGAGGTCTGAGCAAAGAAATCATTGCCTTTATCGTCGACAACAATAAATGCTGGGAAATTCACGACATCGATCTTCCAGACTGCTTCCATTCCTAGCTCTGGGAAATCTAAGACCTCAACTTTGGTGATGCAATCTTGGGCAAGACGCGCTGCAGGTCCGCCGATCGATCCAAGATAGAAGCCACCGTATTTCTTACAAGCATCTGTGACCGCCTGTGAACGATTGCCCTTTGCCAGCATGACAAATGAGCCGCCCTTCTCTTGGAAATAGTCAACATATGAATCCATGCGACCGGCAGTTGTTGGACCAAATGAACCTGATGCATATCCTTCAGGAGTCTTGGCAGGTCCCGCGTAATAAACCGCGTAATCCTTGAGGTATTGCGGCATTGGCTCGCCCTTATCAATCATCTCTTTAATCTTTGCATGGGCAAGATCTCGCGCAACCACAATCGTTCCAGTCAGACTGACACGAGTTTTTACTGTGTGCTTTGAAAGTTCGGCGCGAACTGCATCCATCGATTGATTGAGGTCTATCGCAACAACGTTATCGTCGAGATGCTCATCGGTTGTTTCAGGTAAGAAGCGGGCTGGATCGCGCTCGAGTTCTTCAATAAAGACGCCATCGCGAGTGATCTTTGCCTTGACCTGGCGATCTGCCGAACACGAAACGGCGATTGCAATCGGAAGGGAAGCGCCATGGCGAGGAAGGCGGACAACGCGCACATCGTGGCAGAAGTACTTTCCACCAAATTGCGCGCCAATTCCTAGTGTGCGAGTGAGTTCAAGGACCTTGCCTTCAAGTTCGATATCTCTAAATCCATGTCCCGTTGCAGCATCTCCTGAAGTTGGCAATGAATCCAAATACTTTGTTGAGGCAAGCTTTGCCGTCTTTACTGTGTGCTCTGCACTGGTTCCGCCGATAACAATTGCAAGGTGATACGGAGGGCAGGCAGCGGTTCCGATGGAACGAAGTTTTCCATCAAGCCATGTCATAAATGATGCGGGGTTAAGTACAGCCTTTGTCTCTTGATATAAGAATGATTTGTTGGCACTTCCGCCACCTTTTGCAATGAAGAGGAAGTTGTACTCATCGCTATGGTCGCTATCTGAATAAATCTCGACCTGAGCGGGCAAGTTATTGCCCGTGTTCTTCTCTTCCCATGTGGTGACAGGGGCCATCTGTGAATATCTCAGATTAAGTTTTGTATACGCATCATAAATTCCCTGCGAGATGGCAATCTCATCCTTGGTTGAGGTCAATACATATTGACCCTTCTTTCCTGTAATCAGCGCAGTTCCGGTGTCTTGGCACATCGGTAGAACTCCACCTGCTGCAATATTTGCATTCTTGAGAAGATCAATGGCAACAAAGCGATCGTTCGGCGAGCTTTCAGGATCATTAACAATATTTGTTAGCTGTTGAAGATGGGCTGCGCGCAAGTAATGTGAAATATCGTGAATTGCGACCTCACTCAAATGTGAGAGCGCTGACGGTTCAATGTGGAGAAATTCAAGATCGCCATGCTTTTTTACACTCACACCCTCTTTTGTTAAGAGGCGGTATTGGGTGGAATCTTCGCCAAGTGGCAGAAGATCTGAGTATGAAAATTGTGGCGCCATAGTGATTTCCTATTCGGAGCCATCTTCGGCAGATGTGCGGCTTGCTGCAATCTTCGACTTTGCTCCATCAAGCCACTCTTGGCAGATCTTTGCTAACGCTTCTCCGCGCTCCCAGAGTGCAAGAGATTCTTCGAGAGTGGCACTTCCTGATTCAAGAGATTCCACAATCTCGGCAAGTTCATCACGGGCTTGTTCGTAGGAGATCTTCTTCTCTGCAGCCATGTTCCTAATCTACTCTTCTTTCTACCGTTGCTTCTAATGAGCCCTTTGCCAGACGAATTGTGAGGTGAGAGCCTGCGGGAATCTTTGTGGCATCACGTGCGATCGCACCATCTTCTAAGGTGGCAACTGAATATCCGCGATCAAGGGTCGATTGTGGCGAGAGGGATCGCAGGTGAGCGCGTACCTGTTTAAGTTCGCGTTTTTCACTGTCGATCAGCGCCGTCATCGTGCGCGCCGCTCGATCGCGCGCAGTTGAAATCTGATCTACTCGCGAAGTCACAATCACCATTGGATCTTTCATGACAGGGCGTGCTGTGAGATGCGAAATAGTTGAGATTTCAAAATCTAGAAGATGAGTGACCTTGCGAAATAGGCGCTGGCGAATAAGGTCGATATCGGCGATCTCTTGTGCAATATCTGGAACTACGCGCTTAGCGGCATCGGTAGGAGTTGAAGCTCTGTAATCTGCAACAAGATCAAGCAGCGGTGAATCTTTTTCATGGCCGATCGCGCTAACAATCGGTGTCAGACACGAACCAGCAAGGCGAACTAGGCTCTCATCGCTAAATGGCAAGAGATCTTCAAATGATCCACCGCCGCGAGTAATGATGATGACATCAACATCTGTGCGTGCTTCAAGTTCGGCCAACGCTTGCGACACTTCAACAACTGCGGCACTTCCCTGCACCGCAACTTCGCGTATCTCAAATTCAACTGCCGGCCAACGACGACGGGCATTTTCAACAACATCTTTCATCGCATCTGTATTTCGCCCGCAGATCAGGCCCACCTTATTTGGTAGACGCGGCAAAGTGACTTTACGATCTGAATCAAAGAGCCCCTCTTTGGCGAGTACTCCCTTAAGTTCTTCTAAGCGCGCCAATAATTCACCGACGCCAACCTGTCTGATTTCCTTCGCCGACATAGTCAGCGTTCCACTCTTTGTATACCAAGACGCCTTGGCATGAATCACAACGCGTGCATTTGCAGGAAGTGGTTGCACTGACGCTAAGACGGTTTTGTAACACATAATCGAAAGACTCATATCGGCGCTGGTATCGCGCAGGCGCATAAATGCCATTCCACCGCTACGTTCGTTGAGCTCTGAGATCTCGCCCTCAATCCAGATGGGGCCTAATCGATCGAGATACTCCTTAATTGCTTCAGTGACAACGCGCACTGGCGCGGGTTTCTCACTTGAAGTTTCGAACATGAGCCCAGCCTAATAG
>JNSK01000006.1_pt1 | contig 81899 bp, 81 predicted proteins | sample 210681 | NCBI WGS metagenome assembly JNSK01 (sample SAMN02808684, study PRJNA238866) | freshwater metagenome | biome: fresh water; feature: freshwater reservoir; material: water; isolation source: water column of the freshwater reservoir Embalse de Amadorio in Spain | place: Spain: Valencia ...
CGCCGAGAAGTTCTAGGCCATTATGTAATACCTGCTTCGTCGCTGCGCAAAGATTAGCGCGAGCCGAATGCAATGAAGAGATCGACTCATCCCCCAGCGGCAATACGCGACAATCTGCGTAGAAGCCGTGATACACACCCGCCAGCTCTTCGAGGTAGCGGGCAACTCTGTGAGGTTCACGTAACTGCGCAGCCGTTGCAACGACTCGAGGAAATTCTGCCAGCGTGCCGAGCAACTCATTTTCGCGATTGTGGGAGAGCTGGGTGGGATCAAAATGGTCAAGACCAATTGGGATAGCAAGCTCTGCAACATTACGCAGCACCGCTGCAATACGTGCATGTGCATATTGAACGTAATAGACAGGGTTCTCATTTGTATTTCGACGCAAGATATCTAGATCCATGACCATCGGAGTATCTACTGGGTATCGAATCAAGGTATAGCGAGCGGCATCTACGCCAACTTTTTCCACTAACTCTTCAAGCGTAATAATCGTGCCTGCGCGCTTAGAGAGTTTTACCTCTTCGCCGCCTTCCATGATCTTCACCAGTTGGCCAATGAGTATTTCGACATTGTAATCAGGGTCATCGCCAGCACAGGCAGCGGTAGCGCGTAAGCGATTAACGTACCCGTGGTGGTCTGCCCCTAACATGTAGATACAGATCTCAAATCCACGCTCGCGCTTATTAATGTAGTACGCGGTATCAGATGCAAAGTATGTGAGCTCGCCATTTGCCTTTGTGATTACGCGATCTTTATCATCACCAAAATCAGTCGTACGAAGCCAAATCGCACCTTCGGAATCAAAGACATGTCCTTGCTTACGTAATTTTTCTACACCGTGCTCAACAGCTCCGGCATCATGAAGCGAGCGCTCTGAAAACCAGATATCAAAGCGAGTATTGAAAGTCTCGAGAACACCTTGTTGTTGGGCGAGTTGTACTTTGTATGCAGCTTCGCGAAAAGCATCCCGACGAGCTTGCCCTTCCACCTGTGTGATCTGCGGATTTTCTTTTACAACTTGGGTGGCAAGATCAGCAATATATGCACCTTGATATCCATCTTCGGGGATTGGCAACCCAAGCGCTGCGGCTTCAACAGATTGGCCAAAGAGTTCCATCTGGTTTCCGCGGTCGTTGATATAGAACTCGCGCGTGACCTTGGCACCTGCTGCAGAGAGAACTCGACCAAGTGCATCTCCCACAGCAGCCCAACGCGTATGTCCTAGGTGAAGTGGACCTGTTGGATTCGCGCTAATAAATTCAAGATTGATTGAAATTCCAGCAAGTGCGTCACCAGTGCCGTATGTCGTTGGCGCAGAGAGAATTGTTCTGACAAGTTCAGCTTGACTGCTTCGATTCAAGGTGATGTTAATAAATCCAGGGCCGGCAATATCTACAGCGCTTACTTCAGGTAACTCAGCAATGTCAGAGCGCAACAGTTCGGCAACCTCGCGCGGACTCTTGCCCGCCGCCTTTGCTAACTGAAGAGCGATCGACGTCGCATAATCCCCATGGTCTCGATTTTTTGGCCGCTCCAAGGAAATCGCCACTGGTATCGTTCCCAGTAAATCGCCCCGCTCAAATGCCCGCGCGATCGCGGCAAGGATCGCCGCCTCGAGGGATTCTGAGCCAGATAGCGTCTGCATTATGCAAGGTTACCCGTTCGAAGCGCCTTGATGCCTTTACCAGAACGTGACCTGTCAACTAGTGACCTTAGGGGAAATTCCTATTACTCTCGGGTACGTCCCCGCCTACATGTCTGGCCGAAATAGTTTTGGCCAAGGGCGAGAACACCTTTGGAAAGGTAAAACAAATGGCAAAGCGCCGTCTAGTTATTGCTGGTGCTATCGCAGCAGCAGCAGCTCTTTTGATCTCAGGTTGCTCAAGCAGCGATGATTCAGCAGGCAAGCGTGCTTGCATGATTCTTCCTGACTCAGAGTCATCAACACGTTGGGAAAACGGAGATCGCCCAGCAATGGATTCAGCACTTGTTGGTGCTGGATTTGAAACAGATATTCAGAACGCACAAGGTGACACAGCCAAGTACGCAACGATCGCAGATCAGATGCTTACAAAGGGTTGCGGTGTCATGATCCTTGTTGATTACCAGGGTGCAGGTATCCAGGTAGCAGCAAAGGCTAAAGAAGCAGGTATTCCTGTAATCGCATACGACCGCCCAATCGAAGGCGCTGACTACTACGTATCATTTGATAACGAGTCAGTCGGAGCACTTCAGGGACAAGCAATTCTTGATGGTCTAGCTGCAGCAGGTAAGGATCCAAAGACTGCCCGTGTTATCTACGGTCAGGGAGATCCAACTGATGGAAATGCAAAGATGTTCTACGACGGTGCGCTCTCAGTTCTTGAGCCAGCTGGCGTAAAGCCAATCTTTAGCATGGCTGGAACATGGGATGGCGCAAAGGCCGGAACATTGTTCGAGCAGGCACTTACAGCTGTTGGTGGAAAAGTTGATGCAGTTCTTGCACCAAACGACAACAACGCTGCAAACATCATCACAATTCTTGATAAGGCTGGCTTGAAGGTTCCTGTCTCAGGACAAGATGCTTCACCAGCTGGTCTCCAGAATGTTCTTCTAGGCAAGCAGACAACAACTGTTTGGAAGCCATACACACTGATCGCAACAGCTGCATCAGATTTGGCAATTGCTCTCCTTAACGGCGAGACACCAACAGCTGACCAACAGCTGCATCAGATTTGGCAATTGCTCTCCTTAACGGCGAGACACCAACAGCTGACAAGGCTCTTGCTGATGGAACTCCTTACATCGCTGTAACACCTAACTCAGTCGGACCAGACGCGGTTAAGGATGTTGTTGCTGCAGGAGATGCTAGCTACGACGAAGTTTGCACAGAGGCTGTAATGGCTGCATGTGAAGAATACGGCGTAACTGCATAACGTTAGTAAAAGTTAAGACCTCCGCGCCGGTACTTGATGTGCCGGCGCGGAGGCTTTTTAAAAAGAAATGGCCATATTTAGACTAAGTTTTTGAAAGGGTTGATATGACATCGCAGACACCGATCGTCGAACTCATCGGGATTACCAAAAGTTTTGGTCCGGTTGATGTTCTCAAAGGAATCGATCTCACCATCTATGCAGGGCGTGTTACCGCACTTGTTGGTGATAACGGTGCTGGTAAGTCAACCTTGATTAAGGGGCTAGCTGGTGTACAAGAATATGACTCTGGTGTTGTTAAGTTTGAAGGTAAAGAGGTAACGCTGCCAAGTGCACGTGCTGCTGCAGCGCTAGGAATTGAGGTTGTTTACCAAGACCTCGCGCTCTGTGAAAATTTAGACATAGTTCAAAACATGTTCCTCGGTCGCGAAGCCATGACTGGAATAACTCTTAACGAGCCTCAGATGGAAGCTGAAGCGTCAAAGACATTAACGGGACTTTCTGTTCGTACAGTGAAGTCAGTTCGTCAAAAGGTTGCCTCACTTTCAGGTGGGCAGCGTCAAACTGTTGCAATTGCGCGCTCAGTGCTACGCAATGCCAAACTCGTTATTCTTGATGAACCAACAGCGGCCCTTGGTGTTGCTCAGACTGAACAAGTACTCAATCTTGTTCGTCGCCTTGCTGATTCAGGTGTTGCGGTAATTATTATTAGCCACAACCTGCAAGATGTCTTTAAAGTTGCAGACGACATTGCCGTTCTCTATCTCGGCAAAATGGTCGCAAACCTTAAATCAACAGACACCAATCATCTTGATGTTGTCCAATACATCACCGGAAGTCGCACGATGGGAGATCAGGCATGAGCGTCACAATCGGATCTGGTCACGAAGGTAATGTCCGCGAACAAATCACAGCGTATAAGGCGCGAGTTAAGGGTGGAGAGATGGGTGCGCTGCCTTCAGTGCTCTCACTCTTTGTACTCACATTCTTATTTGCAGCCCTCAATCCCTTCTTTTTAACCCAAGGTAACTTTGCAAATCTTTTGACTCAGACAGCAACATTGATGATGCTTGCGATGGCTTTGGTCTTTGTCATTCTTCTTGCGGAAATTGATCTCTCTGCTGGCGTTACATCCGGAGTTGCCATGGCGCTCTTTATCATCATGACAAATCGATGGGAGATTGATTGGCGCATTTCCATCGTTGCCGGCCTGCTCTGTGGAATCGCCATCGGTGCATTTATCGGATTCTTTGTCGCAAAAGTTGGAGTTCCATCCTTCGTTGTAACCCTTGGCCTATTTCTAGGTTTCCAAGGGCTACAACTGGCTCTTCTTGGCGATGGTGGCATCTACCGTATCGAAGTTCCAGAAATTAGAGCCATCATGAATGACAACCTTCCTGGTTGGATGGGTTGGGCATTTCTTGCCATCGCCCTCGTAGTGATGACGCTCTTGAATTTCTATGATCGCAGCATTCGCGCCCGTAATGGTCTTGCAAATCGCCCAATATCTCTGATGTATACCAAAATTGTGATTGCTACCGTAATCGGAGCAATACTCGTTGCACTGCTCAACCAAAACCGAAGTCAATCAATCAAGGAAATTAGTGGTGTTCCGATTGTTGTACCGATTGCACTCACCGTTCTCTTTCTCGGTACCTTGCTTCTAGATCGCACACGTTTTGGACGCCATCTGTATGCAGTGGGTGGAAATCCTGAAGCAGCGCGACGTTCTGGCATCAAGGTAGTTAAAATTCGAATCATTGCATTTATGCTCTGCTCGTTCTTAGCCGTAATTTCTGGAATCTTTAATGCCAGCCGTGTAGGTGCAGTCGAGGCAACTGCAGGAAAAGCAATCGTGCTCTCTGGTGTTGCGGCAGCTGTAGTTGGTGGTGTGAGCCTCTTCGGTGGTCGTGGACGATTAATTCACGCCGCAGTGGGTGCACTAGTTATTGCAATCATCGACAACGGACTTGGCCTCATTGGACTTCCAGCTGGAATTAACTTCCTGGTCACTGGTGGTGTCTTGATCCTGGCAGCAACAGTGGATGCGGTATCTCGAAAGAGAAGTTTTGGTGCTCGATAAATAGTAGAGCGTGTTGGGCTAAACCCCGTTGTGAGATTACTTCATGACGGGGTTTAGCTCTGCCCCGTGTTCACTCAAAGCGCTATCTCTAACATAGAGTGGAAGTGATGTGTATCCATGTTTTTCGCTCCGCCAGGTGCCTCCATCAACACATTCACCTGTGATGAGCGATGTCCATCTGCCCTTTGGCAAGTAAAAGTCTGCAGTTCCTTCTGAGTTGAAGATTGGTGCAACAAGAAGAGAATCGCCGAGCATGTATTGGCGATCAAGGTAGAGACAATTGGGATCGTCAGGAAATTCCATCATCATGGGGCGCATCATCGGAATACCTTGAGTATGAACGATCTCAGACATCTTCAGGATGTAAGGCATGAGCGAGATCTTTAAGTCAGTGAAAAATTTAGTGACAACACTGGACTCGTCATCAATAAGCCACGGCACTCTATATGAACCACTTCCGTGTAAACGTGAGTGAGATGAGAGCAGTCCAAAGGCAACCCAGCGTTTGAATACATCAGGATGTGGAGTTCCTTCAAATCCCCCGATGTCATGGCTCCAGTAACCAAAGCCCGACAACGCCATACTCAAGCCGCCACGCAAAGTTCCTGCCATAGATTCAAAGGTGGATTCATTGTCTCCACCCCAATGAAGGGGAAACTTTTGACAACCTGCGGTGGCTGATCGAGCGAAGACAACCGTCTCTTTATTTTGCTTGCGCCCTAAAAGTTCGAAGACAGTTTTATTGTAGAGATATGGATAAAAGTTATGCATGCGAACCGGATCACTGCCATCAAAGTATGCAACATCTGTAGGAATTCTTTCGCCGAAATCCGTTTTAAATGAATCGACTCCGATATCAATTAGCTTCTGTAACTTAGATTGATACCAGCTACACGCATCGGGATTTGTAAAATCAACAATTGCCATTCCTGGCTGCCATAAATCCCACTGCCACACACTTCCATCTGGGCGCTTAAGAAGATATCCCTTCTCTTTCGCTTCATGAAAGAGTGATGACATCTGCGCGATATAAGGGTTGGTCCATACACAGATTCGATAACCCTTGTCATGCAGACGCTTAATCAATCCAGCAGGGTCAGGAAAGACATTGCTATCCCATTCGAAATCACTCCAACTAAATTCCTTCATCCAGAAACAGTCGAAATGAAAGGCACTCACTGGGATTTCTCGCTCTGCCATCCCATCGAGGAATGAATTCACAGTCGCTTCGTCATAATTTGTTGTAAAGGATGTAGAGAGCCAGAGTCCGAAAGACCACTCGGGAACTTTTGCTGGCTTGCCGAGAAAATCTGTATAAGTCTTGATGATCTCGCGCGGTGTTGGGCCGTAGATAAAGAAGATCTCTAACTCTTCACCAGGGACACTAATCTGCACCTTATCGACAACTTCTGTACCGATCTCAAGGCTCACCTTTCCGGTGTGATTGATAAATACTCCGTAACCTCGATTAGTCATGTAGAAGGGAATATTTTTATAAGCCTGCTCTGACGCTGTGCCACCATCTTCATTCCAAATATCAATTACTTGGCCATTCTTCACAAAAGGTGTGAAGTGCTCACCGAGTCCGTAGACCAATTCTCCCACTGCAAGATTGAGTTGGATATTGATAAAGGGATCTCCGTTGTGGTTCATCCACGCAGTTCCCTTGGTACCAACTGAGGTTAGTTGCTTTCCCTGCGCGCTGATGTCAAGGAGAAAAGTTTCTCCTTCTGAAATTGAAGCGACGAGATCGCCACTTGTTGCAGAGTAAACAGCTCCCTCGCGTGAAATTGTGAGTGTGCTTCCATCGCTTGCTAACTCAAAGTGCGGACCTCGGTCGATTCCACCTTCGTGGTGGGTAACTTTCATGCCGATAATGTTCTTCATTGGTGAATGAAGACGCGTTGTAATCAGCGGGATGTTAAGGGTATCTCCACGGTCTGCAATCACTTTGCTTGGGGCAAAAATTGTTAGCCCTTGATCACTGGTATCGATGCGGTGTGCAGTCTTCCCGTAGAAAGCTTGCACACCATCCCTCATCAGCCAGAAACCATTGGTAAAGCGCATAATGAGAAAGGGTTCTAGCCCTTGACTCCCATGAGGTGCTCAAGGGCTAATTGATCAAGTGCTTCGTAGTGATAACCGCGTGCACCAGCTGCATCAAGATCAAAGTTCTCGGCCTCTGTAAGAGACTTCCATGTTTCGCCTTGAGCAAGAGTTGGCTCTGCTAATCCTGGGATGTTTGATTCTTTCATTGCAGCAATTACGCGTGGGTCGCTGCGGAATGCAAGTGCACGCTCTTTAAGTAATAGATATGTACGCATATTTGCTGTGGCTGACTCCCAGACACCCTTATCGCTTTCGGTGCGTGATGGCTTGTAATCAAAGTGCTTAGGCCCTGCGTACTGATAGCTTTCAAGTAAATCAACAAGGAAGAATGCTGACTTAAGATCGCCATGACCAAAGACAAGATCTTGGTCGTACTTTGGACCATGTTGTCCATTGAGATCGATATGGAAGAGCTTTCCATGCCAGAGGGCTTGTGCAATTCCGTGTACAAAGTTAAGTCCGGCCATCTGCTCGTGACCAACCTCAGGGTTGAGACCAACTAACTCTGGTCGATCTAATGAGTTGATGAATGCGAGCGCGTGTCCAATTGTTGGCAAGAAGATATCGCCACGCGGTTCATTTGGCTTTGGTTCGATTGCAAACTTAATTTTGTATCCGTTATCAGTAACAAATTCACCGAGTACGTTAAATGCTTCACGGAAACGATCGAGAGCAACGTATGCATCTTTAGCGCCGTCTGATTCTGCACCTTCACGGCCGCCCCAACATACATAGGTCTCTGCTCCAAGTTCTACAGCGAGTTCAATATTGCGCATCACTTTGCGAAGTGCATAACGACGAATATCGCGATCATTAGATGTGAATGCGCCATCTTTAAATACAGGGTGTGAAAAGAGATTTGTTGTAGCCATTGGAACTTTCATTCCAGTCTCAGCCAGCGCTTTCTTAAAGCGATCAATGTGAGCCTGACGATCTGAATCGTTGCTGCCGAAAGGGATCAGATCATCATCATGGAAGGTGACGCCATAGGCGCCTCGGGCCGCTAACTCGTTGACGGTACGCACCGGGTCTAAAGGTCCTCGCGTTGGATCTCCGAATGGATCACGCGCCTGCCAACCAACGGTCCAGAGTCCGAAGGTGAATTTATCTGCTGGGCTAGGGGTAACTGACATGAACTTCTCCCATCATCTCGCGTGCGGAACTTCTATCGGTTTATAACCCGGTTTGTAACATTGCCGAACTTACCCGTAACCTAGGGCAATAGCCACAGAATTTAAATAACAATCCTGTGTCAGTAACACCAAGATAGGCACTCTTTTGCGGGAGTGGTGAAATGGCAGACACGCAGGTCTTAGGAACCTGTGTCTTCGGACGTGCGGGTTCAAGTCCCGCCTCCCGCACCAGTTCTACCAGTTTCATCGATATCAGATCTGAGTAGGTGAGAGTTATGGCAAAACCTTCCAGAGCAAAAATGAAGAAATTACAATCAGAGGCGATGGCTGCAGCTGCAGCACGCCGTGCAGAAAAAAGTGCAAGTAAATCCGCAGCAACTCGTGGAGAAGTTGAGCACGATCCTTACTCGGAAGTTGATCAGGAATGGCTTGCTATGGGAATCAGCGCACCTGCGCGACGTGCTCTCATTGATGAGGGTTACTACACAATTTCAGATCTTCGTAAAGCATCGTTGAGTGTGCTGAAAGAGTTGCATGGGATCGGCCCAAATGTGATTCGAATTCTTGTCTCTGAGATGAAGAAACAAGATATTGAATTTAGAAGTAAGTAAGTAGATCTAATCTTTGACTGGCTTCACAAGTACGTTTGCAATCAAATGCCCTATGAGCGCTCCGATGAACTGTGCGGCAATGAAGAGAGGCACAGACGCTAATGCAATTCCCGAGAAGCTATCAGTAAGTGAACGGCCAAGAGTGATCGCTGGATTAGCAAAACTAGTTGATGATGTAAATAAATAAGCACCACCAATCCACATCGGTACCAACCAGAAAGCGTGTTGGCCACGCCCTTGATTGCTTGCAATAAAGATTGTGGCAATTAGCCCAGCGGTTGCAACAATTTCACTGATAAAGAGAGCGCCACCGTCGCGTACATTTGTTGAAGGTTCAATCAAGGCACGGCTAAAGAGTGCGTGGGCAAGGATCGCTCCCCCAGCCGCCCCGGCTATTTGTATTACTGAAAAAGTGAGTACTGTGAGAAGAGATTCTTTCTTGCGAAGATAAGCGATGAATACAACGGCTGGGTTGAAGTAGGCACCGCTGACAGGTGCCAGGAGCCAAATCGCGAGAGCTAAGATCAGAACAGTTGCAAAGGTATTGATAAATAATTGCAAGAGAACATCATCTGAAAGGTTCGTAGCCATGATTCCAGAGCCAACTACAGTTGCTGTGATAAGCCCTGTACCCAAAAATTCTGCAAGGTGTGCCCGTAATTTCATCCCATCAGCCTAGTAACTCAGCAAGAAGTGTCTCAACTCGGACTTTGATTTCATCTCGAATCACGCGAACGCTTTCGATTCCCTGCCCTGCCGGATCATCGAGTACCCAATCCTCATAACGCTTTCCGGGATAGAACGGGCAGACATCACCACAGCCCATTGTGATGACCGCATCAGATTGTTCCACTGCATCGTTGGTTAATACTTTGGGCGAATTGTTTGAAATATCGATTCCAATTTCTGCCATCGCCTCAACTGCTATCGGATTAATTGAATCCTTTGGGGCAGAACCTGCAGATAAAACTTCCACGCGCCCTTGTCCAAGGTGGGACATGAATCCGGCCGCCATCTGTGAGCGACCCGCATTATGAACGCAGACGAAGAGAACGCTGGGTTTGTTTTGATTTGGCTGGGTAGAGGTCATCATGACTTTTAAGGTATCTCCCGATAGTGAATGAGCGGTGAACTATGAGTTAAGTTCACTACTTAATTCAAGAATGAGATCCCAACAAGGATTGCACCTACCGCGGCAATCAGAGACATCCCTACTTTACTACCCATAAATGCATCAAGGGGCTTGATAAGGGTCATGGCGATGACTACAACCCCTGGCAGAACAATCAGAAGTGAACGTGTTGCCACCCCTGTATCGTTATTTTGGTACTGCCAATTGATCAGGCCTAGTGCAAGAAGAAGATAACCACCCATTCGGTAGTTATTGCGCACCATGTTATTCATTACTTACCGTCCCAGATTGCAATCTCTTGTGCGAAGGTATCAAGACCCATTGGCCCAATTCGAAGTGCATGTGCATGGAATTGCTTGAGTGAGAAGTCAGTACCCAAACGCTTCTTTGCATTTTCGCGAGCAGCAATCCATTCGCGCTCTCCGACCTTGTAGGAAATCGCCTGACCTGGCCATCCAAGATAACGATCGGTTTCACTCGTTGCATGGTGCTCATCAAGGAGCGCTCTATTCATGAGAGCTTCACGACCAGAAGTTGCATCCCATACACGACCGTTTTCATCGGTGTATCCCAAATGCATTCCGATATCAATAACGATACGTGTTGCGCGAAGCGCTTGCGCTGATAGAAATCCCATTTCGATTCCTGGTTCATCAAATGCTCCAAGATCATCCATGAAGCGTTCTGCATAGAGCGCCCAACCTTCACCGTATCCACTTATCCACGCACCAAAACGTTGGAAACGTGAAAGGCGATCACGTTCAAGGACAGATGTTGCAATCTGTAAGTGGTGTCCTGGAACTGCTTCGTGATACCAGGTTGATGCGAGGTGCCACCAACTGACTTCATCTTTTCCAAGAAGTGGGAGCCATGTGGTTCCGGGGCGTGACATATCTTCGCTAGGAGACATGTAATACGGAGCAGATGCGCTTCCTTCTGGAGCAATTCGCGCATCACAGAATTTCATACGTTCATCAATATCGAAGTGAGTTCCATCTAGCTGGGCAACTGCTGCCTGAGTGAAGTCGAGTAACTTCTTGATAATGGCTTCTTTTCCATGAATTTTATATTCAGGTGCGTTATCTAGATAATCTGCGACTTCTCGAAGAGTCTTTGCATCGGGCTTGATCTTTGCAGCAACTTTCCACATGCGCTCAGTAATCTGTGCAAGATCCTGAAGTCCCCATTCATATGTTGCACGTAAATCAAGATCTGCACCGGTGTAATAACGGGCCCAGACGGCATAACGCTCGGCACCGACTGCATCATGAGGAGTGGCAAGAGCCATATAGGTACCGCGAAGATATTTAGCAGTCTCAGCCGATGAGGCCGCAGCAGACTTCGCTGCTTCATGAACTGCAGGATATTTTCCATCTGGATCAAAAGTTTTTGCCATTGCGGCGTATCCACCATCGGCATAACTCTCTAATTGCTTTGCAATGCCATCAATCTGGCGCTGGGCAACAGACTTGCCCTTCTTTGCCAAGGTATCAATTGTCGAGACCCAACTCAGGTGCGCCTTATCTACTGCAAGTAGGCGCTTTGCGATGTTATCGAAATCTGCAGCGCTCTCCTTTGGCATCATCTCAAAGATTTGGCGGATGTCAGCAGGAGGAGATGTAAGTACGTTAAATGAGATGTGTGATTCAAATGAGTCATGTAGCTGAAGGCTTGAAGTCAGACGCTCTTGCATCACAGATTTTGCAACACGGTCAATCTCATCAATTGGCTCTAGCGCTGCAAGCTCGGCCAATGTGGCGCGCGTAAGGTCTGCCTCTACCGCGCGACCTGCAATCGAAAAGTCATCAAGTTGATCATTGAGATCGGTGATTCCTAAATAGGTTGAGGCCATAGGGCTCAAGCGAGCCGACTTTTCAACGTATGAATCAGAGAGTGCGAAAATTGGTGAGCGATGTGTAGTCATTTCGGGATCTTATATTCAAAAGTGAGAAAAAGTAAGGGTGAGCGCTTGCGCGCCCACCCTTACTTACTACTTACTGCAGTTACTTAGTGATCTGCAGCCATTCCTTCAGCGTGTGACTTCATGCGTGCGATCTTTAGAATTGTAAGACCGAATACGCACTTCGCCAATACGTCTGCGATTGTGTATCCAAGCTGAATCGCCACGAATGAATCAGGACCGGCGTCGCCCCAAATGTTGAACATGTACGCGATTGGATACACGCCCCATGTTGCAATCAGAAGTAGACGTAGATTCTTTACAGTCTTTACGACACCTTCTGGTTGACGATCAAGGGATTTGGTGAGCTCTACGAAGAGTACGTAGAGAATGTAGATGAATGGAAGTGTTGAAAGTACACCGTAAAGAATCTGGTCGCCTTGCTCTGTTGCAACTTCACCTGGGTATCCAAGTGCAATCATTGCAGCAGATGCTGGGACAAGACGCATGATCAGTGACTTTGAAACTGTTGCAGCGAGTGCGAGAACAGCAACTACCTCAACGAGTAGTAGTGGAACAGTCAATAGCCAGTCAACATAGCGGTAAGCCTCGTTAAATGATCCTGGCTTGCCTGAAACATCTACTGTTGTTCCTTCTGATGCTTCTGAGAAAGAGTTGAAAATTCTCCAGTAGTGGTATCCAGCGATGAATGTAACCATCGATGACATTACGAGAGCATTGCGGTACTTAGGTAGAACACGCGCCTGTGACACAAGTGTGTAGACAGTACATGCGAGCATAGAAACTAATCCAAACGAGAATACGTTATAGACAAGGTTCCATTGATCTGGGTTTAAAACAACGTCTGTTGTAACCATGTAAAAGATCCTCCGTGGGGCCTCTTATTGAGCTCCAGCGACCGGGCGGCCGGTGGAATCGTGGAACCGGTGCCGTCCTCGAGGAACCTCACCGATAAGCGATAGGTACGATTGTGAACCTGTTACGCTCAAATTGCACCTATATCGAGCGCTATTTTTCAATATTTTCTAGACTTTTTTTATAACTCACGCTCAGCCCTCACCCTTTTCACCCCACTACGGCCATCAATTAACCTCAATTTGGTCATTAGCGGTCAACCCAGATCGCCTTCAAGATCACTACTGTTGCGAGTATGGCGATCAACGAAACCACACCACTGCCGGCTACTCAGCCGCCAAAGTTGCGCGGCTGGTTTCACTTAGGGGCAACTCCGGCGGTAATCATCGCCTCATTGGTCTTATTTATTCTCAGCAAGGAATCACTTAAATTCTCTGTCGCGCTCTATTCCATCACCGCCATCACGCTCTTTAGCGTCTCAGCGATCTACCATCGCGTGCCTTGGTCACCAGCGAAAAAGAAGATCTGGCGACGCTGGGATCACGCCAATATCAATCTCTTGATTGCAGGCTCATATACCCCGTTCGCAATGACACTCCTTGAAGGGCGCGATCGAACGATCTGTTTAAGCGTTGTATGGATCGGTGCTCTTGTCGGTGTCGCTATGCGCATCTTTTGGGTCGGCGCTCCGCGTTGGCTCTATGTCATCAACTATCTCGCCTTAGGCTGGGTAGCCGTTTTCTATACGCCTCAACTTTATAAAGAGGGTGGGCTCTGGGTTCTCATCCCTATCGTGGTGGGAGGCCTTCTCTATTCAGTAGGAGCAATCTTCTATGCGCTTAAGAAACCTGGGGCACACGCAAAGTACTTTGGCTTCCACGAGCTCTTCCATGTCTTGGTTCTCGCTGCCTGGATCTCGCAATATCTAGCCGTCTCTTTTGCAATCTATCGGGCCTGACCCGCGGCCAGTGTGGCCTGCAATAATCTCACCCCTAGGCTTTTAGAGATTACACGCCAGGCTTTTGGAGATTGCGTGCCGTGCCCTAACCTAAGTTCATGGCAAATGAAAAGAACACATTTCTCAACTGGGTAGGCTTCAAAGAGGCCGAAACATCGACACAGAATTCTGTCGAACGTATTCGTGAATTAGAAGCTCAATTATCAGATCTGCGTTCACGTCGTGACATCACATCGCTAACCAAAGAAGAGTTTGAAATCTTGGCAACTGAAACTGCCATGACAATGATCAAATCAGCGCAAGCACGTGAGCAGAAAGCATTTTCATCTTCTGAACGCTTGGTAAGTGAGGCGAGCAAGACTGCGCGCGAGGCTCTTGAATCCGCCGAGACCAAGGCGCGCGCCCTTCTTTCAGGAGCTGAGGCTCGAGGCCGTAAATACATCTCTGTCGCTGAAAGTGAAGCGCAAGACATCATCTCGCAAGCAACTGCAGATGCTCAAGCAATTGTTGAAGAAAAGCGTCGTGAAGTGACTGCTCTCGCGCTCGCTGCACGTCGTGAAGGCGAGCGAATTATCTCAGAGGCACATAATGAGGTTATCGAATACCGCCAATGGTTATCGCAAGTAATCTCTGAAGCAGAGCGACTACATCGAATTCAAACACAATCACTGCACGCTGCCGAAACTGCAATTGCACAAGGTCGCACAAGCCTTGACAATGCTTTTTCACGTTTGAGTGACTTACAGAACAAAGTTTCTGAAAATCTCACCGCTGATGGTGGACTACAGCCACAAGTACCAAAGAAGGTTGTGAGTCAGAGAACTAAACCAGCACTTGAGGCGCCAAAGAAGAAGAGCGCTCCCAAAAAGAGTGTAAAGAAATCTCCCACTAAGCGTAAGTAATTTAGATGGCTACCACTAGAGGTATCCAATACATACCAGCAATAGATGGGTTGCGAGCAATCGCAGTTACTGCGGTAGTTTTCTATCATCTTGGGTTCGCATGGATTCCTGGCGGCTTCTTAGGTGTTGATCTATTTTTTGTGATCTCTGGTTACGTAATCACGCGACTACTTCTTGATTCAATTGAACGAAGTGGTGGATTAGATCTCAGAGGTTTTTATAAGGCACGAGCAAGGCGCTTATTGCCACCAATGATCTTCATGATTGTTGTGACAGCTTTCTACATCTCTATCTGGGCACAGGATTCAGTAAAGCGATTTCTCACCGACGTCCCCTTCGCAATCTCTGGAACTATCAATTGGTGGCTAGTTGCCAATGAGCAGGACTACTTTGAGGCCATTGGTAGACCTCCCCTTCTCCAGCACACTTGGTCACTTGCCGTTGAATCACAGTTCTATCTGATCTGGCCCGTAATCCTGCTACTGGTGCTGAAGCGCTTTGGAAAAAAAGTAATTCCATTTGCCGCTCTCTTGATCGCTCTCATTTCAGCATCGCTCCTCTTTTACGTCTCACTCCAACTCGATGCCTCAAGTGATGTCAGCCATGTTTACTTTGGGACAGATACCCACAGCGTTGGCCTATTCCTAGGCTCTGCCCTTGCCGTAAGTTGGATCCCACAAAACTTTAAAATCGAAGTCAGCGCACGAGCTCAGAATTTCATTGACTTTATTGGAGTCTTTGGCTTTATTGGAATTCTTGCCACATTTTTACTCATTGATGAAAATTCACCGACAGCCTATAAAATTGCATTTCCACTCGCTGCAATATTTGGTGTAGCAATCATCACTTCAATTGTTCACCCTGCCTCAAGATTTGCTCCAATCCTGCAGAACCGAGTACTTCTCTGGATTGGTGAAAGATCCTATGCAATTTATCTCTGGCACTGGGTTGTTTTTCAGATCTCACGTCCGAGCGTTGATCTTGTGGGCGAAGATTGGGCTCTCATTGCTGTTCGAATTCTCATTGTTCTTGCCCTTGCAGATATTTCACTTAAGTTAGTTGAGCTTCCTATAAGAAGTGGCGCAGTTGAATACTGGTTTAGAGGTATGAAGTACCGAACTGCTGCAGTAAGAAAGAAGCAGAAAGTGCTTGTGATCTCATCTATTTCTGTAGTTCTGCTTTCGCTATCGATTCTCTCAACCAACGCGGTTTTTTCAAGTAATCGTGTTGCAAAGACACTAGAAGAATCTCTTACAGCGGGGCCTTCAATCACTGAAACAGAGACTGCGTTGATCAACCCATCGCAGGCGATCTGGCTGACTGGAGACTCTGTCATTCTTGGAATTCGTAGCGCACTCTCAGAGCTTCAGCCAATTATTGTTGTTAATGCTCGAGTTGGTCGCCAAGCCCCAGAACTCCTTGAAGAGATGAGAAAGGATGTAGAAAAGGCGGCAGGTGCAACGATTGTGATGAACCTTGGCAATAACGATCTACTCAACCGTGAGACTGTGCGTGAAATTTTTACCTTGGCCCAGGAAAGCCCACGAGTAGTCGTAGTGAATACTGCCGTCCCCCGACCATATAGAGATTCAAATAATCAGTTGGTAAACGAAGTTGCGCAAGAATTTTCCAATGTGAAAGTAGTTGACTGGAATTCAATCTCTCAAGATCATCCTGAATACTTCGCTCCAGATGGCGTTCACTTAGTGCCCACCGGTGTGAGTGCATATGTACTAGCAATTGATGAGGCGCTCAAATAAAAAACCCGCACCATTCTCTGATGCGGGTTTTTTAGCGAAACTTATTTATTCGAAAACGCCACTAAAGCCGAAGGTGTTACCGACTGCTTCTTGTCCATCTGAATAAATAGAAGAGACTCTGAATGAAGTTTCTCCACTTGAATCAGTCTTAGAAAAATCTATTGAGAGTTGATCTGCAGGTACTTCAGATTTGACGACCCATTCGCCACGATTAACGCGGATCTCAACTTTATATCCCGTAAGTCCGGCAGAAGCTGCTGGGGTTTTCCAAGAAATAGACATCACGCTCTTGGCAGAATCTTTCCAATTTCCAACTGTTGCTGGTCCTTCAACGCTTTCAACAGGCACAGAAGTCGCATCTTCAGTTGGTTCTACTGTTGGTTCTTCACTTGCCTCTTCTGTTGGAGTGGCTGTGGCAGTTGCTGCCGGTGTTGGCGCAGCATCATCAGATTCACTATCTGGACGAGTCACCACAAGAACTGCAAGCAAGATAATTGCGACAATAATTGCGACAAGTACCTTTCCAGATGCACCCTGCTTTGGCGCTTCCTTAGGCTTTGATGTCTCTGCTGGTGCTGCAGTATTACGCGCTACAGACTTAGGTGTAGAACTTACATCTACGCGACCTGCACCCACTGAAGTAGGAACCGGTGGAATAACAATTGAAGAGGCAGATGCCGAGCGCTTTTTAGCGGCAGATTTCTTCACGGCTTTCTTGGCAGTGTTCTTGACTGCACTCTTCTTAACTACAGATTTCTTAGCAACAGTCTTTTTGACTGTGCGCTTCTTCGCAACAGTCTTCTTCGCTGAAGATTTCTTAGCAACAGTTTTTTTGGCGGCTGTCTTCTTGACAGCAGGCTTTTTCTTGGCGGCTGTCTTCTTGACAGCAGGCTTTTTCTTAACGGCCACGATAACTCCTTGCGTTGGGTAGCCTAAGTTTAGCCTAGCCCTGCGACCATTTTTCTTACATGCGGTGCGATTGCGCGGAGAGCTTTTCCGCGATGGCTCATGGCATCTTTCTCCACTGCACTCATCTGTGCACTCGAAATCACTTGCCCAGCGGGCTGAAAAATCGGGTCATATCCAAAACCGTTCTCACCCACTGGGTGATGCAAAAGGGTTCCGTAGAAGCGACCTTCTTCACAGTAGGAAGTGCCATCAGGAAGAACGAGAGCTGCGGCACAGATGAAATAAGCGGATCTGTCACCATCTTTCACCTCTTTCATCTGATCCAAGACTTTATTGAGATTCGCCTCATCATCTCCATGCTTACCAGCCCATCTCGCTGAAAAGATTCCAGGATCACCGCCCAGTGCATCAACACAGAGCCCGCTGTCATCAGCAATTGCTGGTAACCCAGTTGCTTGGCACATTTGTGTCGCCTTTAAGAGTGCATTTTCTTGGAAAGTTTTCCCAGTCTCTTCGACATCATGTGTTTCTGGAAATCGATCAAGGCCAACTAGTTCAATCTCACCGGGTGCAATCTCTTCAAGAATCCGATGAAACTCTTCAATCTTGCCCTTATTTCTCGTCGCAAGTAAAAGTTGCTTCACTTAAATACTTTACTTTTCTAGGGCGATTTTTTGAAGGCGAGTGAGATCGGCACAACCTACGACTGCAAGGTCAAGTAAGGAGTCAAGAAGTGCTCTATCAAATGGTGCACCCTCTGCAGTTCCTTGCACCTCAATAAAACGTCCATCTCCACTACACACCACATTCATATCAGTCTCTGCCCTCACATCCTCTTCGTAGCAGAGATCGAGCATCGGAACACCATCGATGATTCCTACACTCACCGCTGCAACTGAATCTGCAAGTGGCTGTGCTGTTGGCTTGATATGACCTTGCTTCTGCGCCCATGTGATTGCATCTGCAAGAGCAACATATGCTCCAGTAATTGCTGCAGTTCGCGTTCCACCATCGGCTTGCAATACATCACAGTCAATTACGATGGTATTTTCACCAAGTTGGGAAACATCGATAATTCCGCGCAGTGAACGTCCAATAAGTCGCGAAATTTCTTGGGTACGCCCGCCAAGCTTTCCTTTAACAGACTCGCGATCCGAGCGTGTATGTGTTGCACGTGGAAGCATTGAATACTCTGACGTTACCCAACCTTTGCCAGAATCCTTGAGCCATCGTGGCACTCCTGGAGTAAATGATGCGACACAGAGAACTCGAGTTTTTCCAAATTCAACGAGCACAGATCCTTCAGCATGATCTAGCCAACCACGAGTGATTTTGATTTCGCGCAGGTCACTGTTGGTGCGTCCATCGATCCGTGTCATTTTTTCCTCATTCGTTGAAGGTGGGTAAATTAAAGATCCTGGTGCTTCACGTGCGTTACTTCAGGACCAAGGAAGCGACGTGCTAAGACTTCAAAACTCTTGGCATCACCGGTTGCTAAGAATCTATGCTCGGCAGGACCGGCGCTGGCGCTTCGTAATTGATCGCTTTCAACTAAAGTCCTATAGAGATCTTTGGCGGTTTCTTCGGCACTAGACACTAGTGAAACTCCATTACCAACAACGTAAGAGATCACACCAGTCAAAAGCGGGTAATGGGTACATCCCAGAACCAAAGTATCAACCTCTGCATCGATGATCGGTTGTAGATACTCTCGAGCGATTTCTGTGATCTGTGTACCTGATGTCTCACCTCGCTCGACAAACTCAACAAAACGTGGACATGCAACGTCAGTAATTTCAAGATGCGGGGCTGCGGCAAATGCATCTAAGTACGCTCTTGATTCAATAGTTGTTGCTGTTCCAATTACACCAACTCGCCCCGAACGAGTAGCTGCGACTGCTCTACGTACTGCTGGCTGGATAACCTCTATCACCGGAATTGAATAACGCTCACGTGCATCTCTGAGCATTGCAGCGCTAGCGGTGTTACAGGCAATGACAACTGCCTTCACACCTTGTTCTACAAGAAAATCAATTGTTTCTAATGAGAAATCTCGTACCTCTGCAAGCGGGCGAGGTCCATACGGTCCACGAGCGGTATCGCCGATATAGATTGTGGATTCATTAGGTAGCTGATCAAGAATTGCGCGAGCGACGGTTAAACCGCCGACTCCAGAATCGAAGATACCTATTGGCGCCGAACTCATGCCCAAAGAGTACCGTCTAACCCCTCCGTCGCTTGTTCCACGTTGGATCCATAAACGCCAGTGGAGAGATATTTCCATCCTCCATCGCAGACTATAAAGGCGATATCGGCGCTCTTGCCATCGCGAAGTGCCTCGTTACCAACTGCGATCGCTGCATGCACAATCGCACCAGTTGAAATTCCTGCAAATATTCCTTCAATATCCAGTAGGTCCCGAACGCGGCGCACAGAATCTTCTGCACCAACAGAAAAGCGACGTGTAAGTACTGATGCATCATAAAGTTCAGGAACAAAACCTTCATCAATGTTTCGAAGCCCATAGACCAATTCACCATAACGTGGTTCGGCTGCAATGATTTGAATATCAGGGTTCTGCTCGCGTAGATATCGTCCTGCACCCATCAACGTTCCAGTTGTTCCAAGTCCTGCAACAAAGTGGGTAATTGTTGGTAGGTCTGCAAAAATTTCAGGACCAGTTGAATTGTAATGAGCGGCAGTATTTGCTGGATTTCCATATTGGTAGAGAAATACCCATTCAGGATTTGCTAGAGATAAATCTTTAGCAACTCTGACAGCTTCATTTGAACCACCAGCTGCTGGAGAAGAAATTATCTTCGCTCCCCACATCTCCAATAACTGCCTGCGTTCTGGGCTCGTGTTCTCGGGCATCACACAAATCAAGTGGTAACCACGAACCTTTGCAGCCATCGCAAGAGAAATTCCTGTATTGCCACTTGTTGGTTCCAAAATTGTTGAACCTGGCTTGAGTTGACCACTGGCTTCTGCTGCATCCAGCATTGAGAGTGCGGCGCGATCCTTAATTGATCCAGTTGGATTGCGATCTTCCATCTTCGCCCAGAGTCGAACGTTTGGTGATGGAGATAAACGCGGAAGCCCAATTAAGGGCGTATGCCCTACAGAGTCTGCAAGTGAATCAAAACGAGCCACCTATTTAACCGCCAGCAACTGCAGGCAGAATTGTTACCGAATCACCGTCTTTTACTGGGGAGTCCAAACCGCCAAGGAAGCGAACATCTTCATCGTTGATATAAATGTTAATAAACCGGCGAAGCGCTCCATCTTCGAGAAGTCTTTCACCGAGACCTGCATAGTTGAGATCGAGATCGGCAATGAGTGCGCCCAAACTAGAGCCAGTTGCTTGAACGCTCTTCTGGTCCTTGGTGTAGGGGCGGAGAATTGTTGGGATTCGAACATCAATTGTCATGAGGTAATTATGACGAAGAAATCCTCTATACGGTAATCGAAACTTCTTCCTCGGTCACAACGCCATCGATAATGCGGAATGACCGAAATTCTATTGCAGGTGCAATCTCTTCGCGTGTAGAAACGAGAACGTAATGCGCAAGGGGTTCTGAGGCATAGGCGATATCGGTCCGAGAAGGGCGGGCTTCGGTCTCTGTGTGCGAATGGTAGATCACGACAATCTCTTCATCATTGTCATCAATCTCACGATAAAGAGCGAGTAGATCTTTTGAATCAAATTCATAAAACGTAGGGCTATGGGCTGCATTTATCATCGGCTTTAATCGTGCTGCCTTGTCAGAACCTGTTGGACCAAGGATCACGCCGCAGCATTCATCTGGATATTCCGCTCGCGACTGAGCAATGATTGCATCAACAAAGTTCTGTGAAATCTCAAGCACGAAGGAATAGTACCGCCTTACTCATCCATGAGTGCATCTAGTAAAGACTCTTGCATCCACCCTAGCCATGTGTAGACGGCATACACCCCGCGCATTGGATCATCGGGCGGCAACAACTCTAATTGCTCAGAAGAATTCTGTTCTACTTTCAATCTCACACCAAGTGCCAGGCGAATATCGTTAAGAGCACCCAGCCATGCATTCGCATTGTCATGATCAAGATCAACTATTCCATCATCACTACTCTTTAAATGCATTCGCATAGACATTGCATGTGCCTGCTTCTTGCCGCGAAGAGTTGATTCGGTATAACGCCTGAACTCACTTGATTGAACTTCATCAGCGTAAGCATTTGGAAGTAACCGGCGGAGAACTTCATCATCTGGAAGTGAATCGTGTGATGTGATTCCGACCAATGCAGCAAGTGGATCTTCATGTCCATGATCGGCTCGTTCTGCGAGTAGCTCAATTAATTGCTCGATCAGATTGAGCAAGACCTCTCTCTCGCTCTCATCAAAGTGAGCCACATAAGAATGTGAACCATGGCGCTTAAAGCCCTTTTCAATGCTCATAGACCTTCATCGCCTCGTTGAAGCGTTGCCCATAATCCGTATTCGTGGAGCCGTGCTACATCATGCTCCATCTCTTCTCTCGTTCCTGTAGAAACTACTGCTTTGCCTTCTGTGTGAACCTTCATCATGAGTTCATGTGCCTTCTCACGCGAATAACCAAATAACTCCATCAGAACATAAGTCACGTAGGTCATGAGATTTACAGGGTCATCCCAGACTATGGTGACCCACGGAGTATTGCCCGAAAAAATCGCAGCAATCTCTTCTTCAATGTTTGTCGCGGTCTTAACCATCACCTGATAATGATAGAGAATGTTTCGCTCTTCAGAAGTGGCCACTGGTCATCGCTGGCAATCCCAATCTGATAGGTGTTGATACCGCGTGCTTGTGCCGGGATTGCGAATATGAATGCGCCTTGATCATCGGTAATGACGGCAGTGCCAATTGGTTTCCCTGATGCTGTGCTCAGAGTAAGAGTTGCACCGGCCTTTCGCGGAAGGACGATTCCAGAGATAGTAAATGGTGTTCCCGATCTGACTGATGTAGGTGGGTCGATGATGAGGTTTCGTGAGACCTTCACTGTTATCGGAGGTGTTGCAGATGCAGAACGCTCCCATGAGGCTTCGGTAACCACGCGAATAGCAACAGATTTACCAATCAGCATCGCAAGAGAATATCCACCATCAACTGCGGTTACACCTGTGGTAAGAACCCGCACCGAACCATCAGGATATGTTCCTTCGACTGAGAACGGAAGAGATGGAACAGGAGAGTTATCCTTCAAAGTGATTTTTCCAGAGAGCGTAATTGGATTGCCATAGGAAATTTCTGTCTTTGAAGATGCAAGCGTTGATTGAAGTTGGGCCGGAGCAATTGATCGTGCGACCTCGCGAATAGCCACCATTGCAAGAGGTTCTTCTTGGCCAATCACCCACTGCGCCGCGCCACCAAGTTGATGTTTAGCAACGAGTTTTGCACGTTCTGAGAAGCTTTGAGCATTCTGGTGCCATGCAGTTCTGCTTGCAGTACATGTTGTTGAAAGCCCGCTGCTTGTTTCGCCTGTGTATTCGCGCTTATATGAAAAAGATACTTCGCTGAACTTTTCATCATAAATAGGTACCGCACCGTACGTTGCAGCAATATTTGCCGCATCACGCATGAGAAAAGTTCCCGCTTTAGCAGATGGTGAAATCACCTTTGCAAGATTTGCCGGACATATTCCTTCGACTTTTGTCACCCAATCTTTCCCATAACCGGGAAGTCCCAGATAAACCTTCGATGCTGGCATTATCGAAATTGCGTATTCCACAGTTTTTTCTGTCCACGCTATTGGGCCAATCGGACCTGGACGTGATGTTGAGTAGTCATACGTCATGATTCGAAGGCGATCTATGAAGGGCGCTATATCTGCCCATGCATAAACGAAATAACCTTTCTGTTTCTCGGCAGGATTAAATACATAAGGTGTGGTGACAGATAAGAGTTTATTCTGTGCACGAAGAGCGGCGCTCAGTTCTTTAATAAAGAGAACCCAATTTGGTGCTGTGGCTTTCCAGGTCGATGGTGAGTCAATGAATGCGAAACCTTCAAAATCAAGATCGATTCCATCATAATTTTGAGATGCAACCGTTGCCATAATTGCATCAACAACTTGTTTTCTTGATACAGGTTTAGATATCAAATTCGCTAACATCATTTTGTCTGTGCCGTCGGTAATGGTTGGAATAATTGTCATGCCAGCATTTCGCAGCGCTGCCAGTGGTGTGGCAATTGGAACGCTTGGATTGGCAGTTTTATATAAATCTACTACTACGGGTCTCTTTGTCTTGCCATCGAATCTGAGGGTGTACCAGAAAGGCATAATCTCTCTAATCAAATCTGCATTTGCGAGAACTGCTGGTAGATATGTTTTCATGGAATAGTAAGGAAGCCATCCGGTAAGAATTTTCCTTGGTGGATTTTCAGCTCGTGCGACCTCCACATGAGCTAGTGGGATAGCAACAAGAAGGATCGCTAGAAATATTCTCAGCGAGTATCTGCGCTTCATTCCGATTCTTTTTTACGAGGAAGAGAGTCGTAAATTTCTTTACATGTCGGGCAGATCGGATACTTCTCTGGATCACGAGTGGGGACCCACTTTTTGCCACAAAGGGCTCTGACAGCCTTGCCTGTTACTGCCGACTCAACAACTTTCTCTTTCTTGATGTAATGCGCGTATCGATCGTGACCGCCCTCATCATCTTCGAGTTCTGGGCGCGTAAGGAGGTCAGTATCTTCTTCGAGTGATAGCCCTCGATTGCCACGTGAAAATAAACCCATGTACCCAAGGATACTGGTTGCCGATACAATTTCGCGATGAAGGACTTACTACGCACGCAAGATTTATCTCGCGATGATATTGAGATGCTTCTGGCAACAGCAACAGAATTTGCTACTAATCCGCTGAGATCCCGCGATGCGCTAGCAAACAAAAGTGTTGCAATCTATATGACCAAACCCTCGACTCGTACTCGCTTGGCTTCAGAGACTGCAGTCGCCCACTTAGGCGCAACACCAATCTTTCTTCGCGGAGATGACCTCCAACTGGGGCGCGGTGAAACAGTTGCAGATACCGCCAAGATAATCAGTGGATATTGCTCTGCGATGATTGTTCGCACCTTTGCTCAATCTGATGTTGATGAACTCGGAGCGCATGCAACTATTCCAGTGATCAACGCTCTCACCGATGATGATCATCCAACTCAATTACTCGCCGACTGGTTAACAATTCGTGAGAATTTTGGAAGTGATATAACTGGTAGAAAATTTGTTTATCTCGGCGATGGAAACAATATGTCTCATGCGTGGTTAATCATGGGCGCAATAATGGGAGCACATATTGTTGCAGCAACTCCCGAAGGTTCGTGGTCTCCAGATCCGCAAGTGATTGCACATGCACAAGCAATCGCAACAAAGACGGGCGGTCGCGTTGAGGTGCTTCACGATCCAGTGGCAGCATCGCGTGATGCGAGCGTTCTATATACAGATGTCTGGATGTCTATGGGCGATCCAGAGTCCGAGCGGTCAGCAAAGATCAAGGCTCTCTCACCGTACGCAATCAACTCTCAGCTGATGCACCACGCAGCACCTGATTCCATCTTCATGCATTGCTTGCCCGCACACAGGGGTGAAGAAGTTGAGGCAGATGTGATCGATGGGCCACGTTCGGTCATCTGGCGTCAGGCATTTCATCGCAGAACAACGATTCAGTCGATTCTTTATCACGCCTCGCGTGGAGAACTTAAGGGTAACTAAGTACTCTTTACCCCATGTTAGTAGCCGTCCCAAGAGAGATTCGCGATGGCGAATTACGAGTAGCCCTTGTTCCCGACATCATAAATAAGTTAACTCGACTCGGCCTTGAAGTCGCGATCGAATCAGGTGCCGGTCTTGGCGCACAAGCAAACGATGATGCATATAAGGCAGCCGGTGCGCAGATTGTTAATGGTGATGTTCTCAAGAGTGCAGATGTTGTTCTCTCGGTTACCGCCTTGACCCCCGCTCAGATTGCAACGCTAAAAAAGGGTGCAATAACAATTTCATTCCTTTCTATTGTTAACCAGCGCGAGAGCGTTGAAGCTGCTGTGAAGGCAGGAGTTACCGCCTTTTCACTAGAACTTATTCCCCGAATTTCACGCGCTCAATCAATGGATGCCCTTACATCACAAGCCCTTTGTGCTGGATATCGCGCAGCCCTTGTTGGCGCAGAACTCTCACCACGATTTTTTCCAATGTTGATGACCGCTGCTGGAACAGTTACTCCTGCTCAAGTTTTGGTACTCGGTGCTGGCGTTGCAGGATTGCAAGCAATCGCAACCGCTCGCCGACTTGGCGCTGTCGTAAGTGCCTACGATGTTCGTCCATCTTCTGCTGATGAAGTGAAATCAATGGGCGCGACCTTTATCGAGTTAGAACTTGAATCACTCGAAGGAGCTGGTGGTTACGCGCGCGAGATGACAGAAGAACGTGCGGCGAAACAGCGCGAGCTCTTGACTCCATACATCGCAAAATCACATGTAGTCATTACAACTGCTGCGGTTCCGGGTCGTACAGCACCGCGTTTAATGACAGCAGCAATGATTGATGCGATGCAAGAAGGAACTGTCATTGTCGATCTTGCTGCTGAAACTGGTGGAAATGCTGAAGGATCAAAACCTGGTGAAATCGTCACGACGGCAAAAGGTGTACGTATCTGGGGTGGTAAAGATGTACCTAGCCAGCTCTCATTCCATGCATCAAGCCTCTATTCACGCAACGTTGTCAATCTTTTAACGCTACTTATTAAGCCCTCTGTTGAGGGAAGCGAGTTGGCGTTTGATATCAACTTTGATGACGAGATTATCGATGGATCTGCAGTCACACATGCTGGCGTCGATCGAAAGGCAGGTAAGTAGAATGGAACTCACAGCCATTGCAGTGATTTCAATTTTTACGCTCTCAATCTTCGTTGGATTTGAAGTCGTCTCCAAAGTTTCATCAACGCTACATACTCCATTGATGTCAGGAGCGAATGCGATCCACGGCGTGATCTTGGTCGGAGCAATTATCGTCTGTTCACACGCATCAACGACTCTTGAGTTATCGCTCTCTATTGCCGCAATTATCTTGGCAACTATCAACATGATCGGTGGATTCGTCGTTACCGACCGCATGCTTGAAATGTTTAAGGGTAAGAAGGGAGCAGAGAAATGAGTGATTTCGTCTATGACCTCATTGGTCTTGCTGCCGGCGTACTTTTTATCTTGGCACTTAAAGGACTTTCACATCCGCGAACAGCTCGACGTGGAAATCTCCTTGGCGCACTTGGTGCGGGAATCGCAACCGTTGTCGTCTTCTTTCACGGCGAGATAGAAAATTTAGGATGGATTCTCGGAGCGATCGCTGTTGGAACAATCATCGGAGTACCTGCTGCACGCCGGGTTCAAATGACGCAGATGCCACAACTTGTCGCGCTCTTTAATGGTGTCGGTGGTGGAGCTGCAGCCCTTGTAGCAATTGTTGAATATCTCAACCTTGGAGATAAGGCCACGACAGCTGTAGTTATCTTCACAGTCTTTACCGTTGTTGTCGGCTGCGTCTCTTTCAGCGGTTCGATTGTCACATTCCTCAAATTGCAGGAACTTATGACTACACGCCCTGTCGTCTTTCCTGGCGGTCGCTTCGTTATCGCAGCCACTTTGGCCGCTGTTTTAGGCTCATCTGCTTGGGTTGTTATAGAACTTGGTACAACACCACTTCTAGTTGTTGCAGGGCTCTCACTTGCATTCGGAATTCTCTTCGTACTCCCTGTTGGTGGCGCAGATGTTCCAATTGTTATCTCACTCCTCAACGCATTTACTGGTTTGACTGTTGCAGCAAGTGGTTATGTTCTTAACTCAACACTTCTGATTATTGCGGGAACACTCGTCGGTGCATCCGGAACAATCCTGACGCGCATGATGGCAGAAGCAATGGGTCGCTCACTATTTGGAACACTCTTCGGTGCATTTACCGCCAAGCCACAAGATACAAGTGGTGCGGTTGAAGATCGACCTGTTCGCAGCGGATCACCAGATGATGTTGCAATCTTGCTCAACTATGCACGTCGTGTAGTTATTGTTCCTGGATTTGGTTTGGCAGTTGCACAAGCGCAACACACAGTTCGCGAACTTGCTGACTTAATGATTTCAAAGGGAATTGATGTCGCCTATGGCATTCACCCTGTTGCAGGTCGCATGCCAGGACATATGAATGTACTTCTTGCTGAAGCAAATATTCCTTACGATCAATTAGTTGAGATGGAAGAAGTGAATCCAACATTTGGTCAGACAGATGTCGCTATCGTTATCGGTGCAAACGATGTTGTTAATCCCGCTGCTCAAACCTCTCCAGGATGTCCTATTTATGGAATGCCAATTTTGGAAGTTTCACAAGCAGCAAATGTGATCTTCCTTAAACGTTCAATGCGTCCAGGATTTGCCGGAATTGAGAATGAACTTCTCTATGATCCAAAGACGATGTTGCTCTTTGGAGATGCAAAGGCTTCGCTCACAAAGGTTGTTTCAGCGCTCAAGGCTCTTTAGCGTCGGGTCAGGCTCCCTGCGGAACTGCTCACTTTTACCGCCTGAGGCTGGGATTTCAGGTTGCAGGTAGTTGAAAGTTCAATTACTCTGAGCCCGTAGCGAAGGAGCCACAATGCCAGCAGTAACCGTTTCCGATGTCACCGTACTTCCCCGCATCTCAGCTGCACCAGGGGCGCAACCTCGTCGTGTAAAGAGCATCACTACTGCGCCACAAGGTTTTGAAGGTGAAGGATTTCCGGTTCGCCGCGCATTTGCTGGCGTTGATTTGGCAGAGCTCGATCCATTCATTCACTTAGATCAAATGGGTGAAGTTGAATATGCACCCGGTGAACCAAAGGGAACTCCGTGGCATCCACATCGTGGTTTTGAAACTGTTACCTACATTATCGATGGAATTTTTGATCACCAAGATTCAAATGGTGGTGGCGGACGAATTGCAGATGGCGATACACAGTGGATGACTGCCGGTGGCGGAATTCTTCACATTGAAACGCCTCCTGAGAGTCTGGTAATGAGCGGTGGGTTATTCCATGGTTTTCAATTGTGGGTAAATCTTCCAGCAGCCAAGAAGTGGTCTCCCCCTGCATATCAAGATGTGCGAGCGAAAGATGTCGCACTTCTGACAACTAGCGATGGTGGCGCATTAATACGAATTATTGCCGGTGAAGTTGATGGACATGTTGGCCCTGGATCAACTCAGACACCAATTACATTGATTCATGCAACTGTGGCACCAGGTGCAGAGTTGCGACTTCCATGGCGACGTGACTACAACGCCCTTGTTTATTCAATGGCGGGACATGGATCTGTTGGCGCACAATCACAACCAATTCATATGGGCCAACTTGCAGTATTTGGCGATGGCGATGAAATTGTTATCAAGGCTGCAGAGCAACAAGAATCTCGTTCACCAAATCTTGAAGTATTTATCTTGGGCGGCGCACCAATTAAAGAGCCAGTTGCATGGATGGGGCCCTTTGTTATGAATACAAAGCGCGAAGTACTGCAGGCATTTGAAGATTTCCAGAAGGGTTTGCTTGGCTCTATTCCAGCTCTCTATAAGGAAGATGCCAAGCCAAAGGCACCATTGCATCGCACCGACAAACTTCAGGGTGGCTCTGCTGGTGCTAGTGGCTCTGCTGCTGTACTCAATGTGCATGGTGCGCCAACTGATATGCAGGAATCTGGGGATCGCTAAAGACTTCCGTAGAGTTGATTTTGCACGATTCTCATCTTCACCATCCTAATCTGGGGATAACTCATCTTTTTCCCGCGTGCTTGTCAGCGCTCACCAGCACTATCACCACATGAACCAGGCAGCCACAATCACTCCTTCTCAAGAAGACGATGTTGCCGTTCTTCTCGCCGCCGCTCCGGGGATTGCCACACTCACGGGATTAATTGCCATTGATCCGCGCACACTTATTCCAGCTGCTCGCGTTGACTACTTAGCGGCCTTAGAACGTCAAACGAGTTGGTTACAGGCCGCCATGCAACGTGCGATTGTTGCAGTTGCTGGAATCGAAGCAACGATTGCAGATGGGCCCTTTGGCGGTGTTGATGAATCTGAACGCGAAGATGTGTCAAGTGCTTTGCGATTATCTGCAGGAACGGCGCAGATGCGCATCGATGTGGCGCGAACCTTGGTCAACCATCTTCCCCAAACATGTTCAGCCCTTGCAACGGGTGAGATCAGTCCTGCCCACGCCACAGTAATTGCGAAAGAGACGGCTTCGGCAATACGCGATGGATTAAGTGAATTTGCGGTTTTTTCAATTGAAGAGCGGGCCATTTCTTATGCGGAGTTTCATACCCCATCACAAGTTGCGCAGCAGGTTCGTACCGCTATTGCAAAGTTTGCTCCGGAGACATTTGAGGAAGTTGTTGAGAGAGCGCGAGATTCTCGCCGAGTCTCTTGCTATAGCGATATCGATGGAATGTCGACTGTGGTCGCAATTTTGCCTGCAGAAGATGCGCAAACAGTGATGAAAGCCATTGAGGCATTTATTGTTCGTAGCGATCGCGAGGATTCATCTTCTGCAGATTCTCGCATTGCTGCAAAAGATTCACGTAGCGCTGATATGAAACGGGCCGATGCTTTGACAGCGATTGCTGGATTCGCACTAGCCTCAAAACTTGAAGATGTTGCACTCCATAGACGACCAATAACAATTAATGTGACGATAGATCTTCCAACGTTGCTTGGATTAAGTGAAAACCCTGGCCAATTAGCGGGATATGGCGCAATTCCTGCATCAGTTGCTCGCACCCTTGCAAGTGATGGGAAGTGGCGAAGATTTATCACCGATCGACAGACTGGCGTACTTTTAGATTATGGACGGCAGACATATGAACCTCCACAAGGTCTTATTGATTTTCTGATTGCGCGCGATAGAACATGTCGTTTCCCAGGGTGTAGACGCTCAGCTGCTCTCTCTGATTTAGATCACGCGCGAAGTTGGGAGGAAGGTGGAACGACCTCACTAGATAATCTTGGCGCGCTCTGTCGACGTCATCATCAATTGAAAACTCATGGTGGTTGGAAGATCGAATCTCGCGCCGATGGTTCCTGCACGTGGACTTCACCCTTCGGAAAGATCTATCAAACTCCTGTGCGCTCAATTCTTGAGGGTAGTTAACCCTTCCCGCACCGCGTTAGAATTACGCCGTGAACAAGCACGCACCAAAGCTCAACAAGGTGATTCTCTATTACGGCTTCACGCCGATTAGCGATCCAGATGCGATGCTTCTTTGGCAGAAACAACTCTGCACAAATCTTGGACTAACTGGTCGTATTCTCATTTCAAAGCATGGAATCAATGGAACTCTCGGCGGCGAGATGGCAGCACTTAAAAAGTATGTGCGTCAGACTCGTAGCTATCCTGGTTTCAAGAAGATGGGTTTTAAGTGGTCTGAAGGAACAGGAAATGATTTCCCGCGTCTCTCCGTGAAAGTGAAATCTGAACTTGTGGCCTTCGGTGATCCTGATGTAATTGAGGTAGACGAGAACGGCGTAGTGGGAGGCGGTACACATATACGCCCAGATCAACTAGAAAAACTTGTCCAACAACGTGGTGATGAAGTCGTCTTCTTTGATGGTCGTAACGCATTTGAGGCAGAAATTGGAAAGTTTAAAGATGCAATCATCCCTGATGTGACAACTTCACGTGACTTTATCCAGGAGATCGAAAGCGGAAAGTATGATCACATCAAGGATAAGCCAGTAGTTACTTATTGCACTGGTGGTATTCGATGTGAAATTCTCTCAGCAGTGATGGTTAAAAACGGCTTTAAAGAGGTTTATCAAATTGATGGTGGAATTGTTAAATATGGTAACGCTTTCGGTGATGATGGTCTCTGGGAAGGCTCTCTCTATATCTTTGATTCAAGAATGAAGATGGATTTCTCAGACCATACAAAGGTCATTGGCAAATGCGAAAAGTGTAAAGCCGCAACTAATCAATTCAGGAATTGCAACACTGCATCATGTCACCAACTAATACTTCTCTGTGACGTATGCGCTGCCCTAGATTCAAATCTTTCTTGCAACCATGATCCGAGCAAGGCGCGCAGCGCAGAACTTATCGGCTAGTAACACCACTCATGATTTGGTGGCCTACTGAGGTACCCACTCTTACTCGTGGGCTCATCACACTTCGAAAGCCAGATCTTGATGACACTCAAGCCATCTTTGATGGATGCCAAGATCCCATGATTCCTAGATTTACCGCAATTAGCTCTAACTATTCCATGGCGCACGCACTTGATTATGTGCAACGAGTGGAGGCATCACTTCGGACACAACGAGAACTTCCACTGGTTATTGAGTATGGAAACGGTGATAGTCGACAGTTTGCTGGAACGATCTCTTTTCACTCCATAAGCGCAAAAAACAGCGTCGGGGAAATCGGTTATTGGATGACAGAATCGATGCGCGGAAAATCGATCGCAACAACGGCAGTGCATATGCTTACCGATTACGGCTTTGCCACGATTGGTTTTAAGAGAATTGAAGCCATGGTTGATGTAGATAATGTTGCCTCCGCCAAGTTGCTTACCTCAGCAGGGTATGAGCGCGAAGGATTGCTTAAGAAAAAGATCTCGCGCGATGATGGTCGCCAGGTCGATATGTATCTCTTTGCCGCTATTGCCGAAGAGTGGGAATATCTTCCCTCATAGTGCTCTGAGAATTTAGGAGTAATATGCTGATATGGAATCTCTGGCCTTATTAGTTTCAATCATTCTGGCTATCGTTATGCTCAGTGGTCCCATCGGAATTATTCTCACAATTAATCCGATCTGGGAAGCCACACTCAAGGTTCCTGCTATCTGGTATGCACGACGCGCCTTGATCACGCTCTTGGCGATTGTCGGAACCGTGATGGGATTCCTCGTGCTCTTTAGTGGAATTCGCTTTATCGCATCTCTGATGATTATCTCAGGTGTGATTCTCAATGTGATTGCAATCAAACTCGAATATCAAATTGGAAAGTTCAATCGGAGGGAAACACCTGGTACTCCTGGTGCTTCAGAACTCTAAATTCAGAACTCTGATTAATCGTTAGAGCATGGTGGAGGTGCCGGGAATCGAACCCGGGTCCTTCGGAATTAAAATAGGGCTTCTACGGGCGTAGTGTGTTTATCGTTTTCTCAGTTCCGAATCTCTTACACACGAGTATTCGACAAACTCATTTGCGAAAATGTTCTCCGACAACGTTCGCAACGCCGTTATCTGGAAGAGCCCTCTAGCGGCGCTAGGTCCCAGATCGAAGGCGAGTCTGGGCTAACGGATCACAGAGCTTGCTTAGGCAGCAAGGGTGAGATCATCGGCAGTTGTACTGACGATTATTTTTTGCACAGGTTATTGGTTAACGAGATCATCCTGGCTTCCTCGGCCCGCTTCCCCTATCTCAACAACCAAAGTCGAGACCGTTCACCCCCATGGGTGTGGAAAGCATTGTCATGGTCACTGTTGTGATCATGACTGTTATGCAATACCACTATGTAGTTGTGTTCTAAGTGTATAGAACGTTGCCGACAACACGAAAATTCCCTTTGCGCACCGTGGATTAAGCGTGGAAGTAGAGCCTCTCTGCCGTAAAAATTTACGCGTGGGCGTTGTAGAAGTTTACCTAGTGGGAGGAAATTAGAAGTCTTTGCCGGTCTTGCGGCGCGAGACTTCGCGCTCCACTTCGCGTGAATCTTGGCGCTCTTTTAAGGCAGCACGCTTATCGTGAGCTTTCTTTCCACGAGCGACTGCAACTTCTATCTTTGCTTTTCCATCTTTAAAATACAACTGAAGTGGAATCAGAGTTATTCCGCCCTGTTTTGTGAGCGCGTGCAATCGACGCAGCTCTTGGAGATGAACAAGTAGCTTGCGTTCGCGACGTGGTGTGTGGTTATTCCAGGTTCCTTCTGTGTACTCAGGTATATGCACACCACTGAGCCACAGCTCTCCATTACTCACATGCGCATAACCATCAATAAGTGAAGCCCGACCCGCGCGCAATGACTTAACTTCGGTGCCGGTGAGGACAATTCCGCATTCATACACATCTTCGATCGAATAGTCGTGGCGCGCTTTTTTATTCTGCGCTATCAGTTTTCTGCCAACTTCTTTAACCATTGCGCTACGACACCTATACCTTTCGACCTAGTTCCCAAGACATTAACTTCAAGACATTAACTTCAAGACATTAACTCTAAGACCTCAACCTTAGATCTAAAACCTCGGAGCCTGTCCTAGTGCCTTAGACCTTGAGGTAACGGCGAAGCGTAATCAATGATGCAAGGGTTGAAACGACAAGTCCGGTCAGTAGCAACCAAGCGGATGCTACCCACACTTCATTCCACCCGAAGAATCGAGTAAATGTGAGCAGCGGAGCAACATTGGTATCAATTACTTGTTTGAGACCTGCGAGCAAGCCTGTTGCGAGTCCCCAGCCAATGATCGCCGAGATTATTCCCTCGAGAAGAAACGGCAACTGAATCGAGAATGACGAAGCACCTACGAGTTTCATCACTCCAGTTTCACGACGCCGATTAAAGGCCGCAATACGCAATGTGTTTGAAATCAGAAGCGCTGCGGTGAACACAGAAGCTAATCCGACTGCGATTGCGCCATTACGTAACACCTCTAGCAGTTTGAAGAACTTCTCAAGAATTGAGCGCTGGTCTTGCACAACATCCACACCTGGACGCCCAGAAAATGCTGAGACAACGACAGCAAACTGTGTTGGATCTACTAACTTGACGCGAAATGATTCAGGGAGCTGATTTGCAGTCACATTCTGCGCGATTGCTGAATCTTTAAATCGCTCTTGAAAACGTGAAAAAGCCTCTGCCTGGCTCTCGTAATAAACGCTCTGCACAACTGGTAGTAAATCTAAATCTGCCTTAATTGTTGTGCGCTGCTCATCCGTCACTATTCCGCCAGAACAAGATGGCGATTCAGATAATGGGCCGCAGAGAAATACCGATACTTCAATCTTGTCATACCAATAATCTTTCATGGCACTGACTTGAGCATTAGAGAGAAGACCAATGCCGAGTAGAGAAAGTGAGATTGCTGTTGTAACTACAACAGCGAATGTCATCGTTAGGTTACGGCGAAGTCCAATTCGAACTTCACTCAGTAAAAAGCCTGCGCGCATCTCTCTCCTCTTTCCTTAACCGTTACCCGGTATATCCATAAACGCCGCGAACCTGATCACGAATCACATGTCCGCCATCAAGCTCAATCACGCGCTTACGCATTTGATCAACAATTCCGGAATCGTGTGTAGCCATCAAGACAGTCGTACCTTCACGGTTAATCCGATCGAGCAACTTCATAATTCCAACTGAGAGAGCAGGATCAAGGTTTCCAGTTGGCTCATCAGCGATAATAATCGCTGGTTTTGTCACGTATGCGCGGGCGATCGCTACACGCTGTTGTTCACCACCTGAGAGCTGGTTTGGAAGTCGGTCGCCTTTATCTTCAAGGCCAATGAGCTCAAGTACTTCAGGTACTTCGCGGTTAATCTCTTTCTTGGAGTAACCAAGTACATGGAGAGCAAATGCAATGTTCTCTGTGATCGTCTTATTTGGGAGAAGTCTAAAATCTTGGAACACCGTCCCAAGTTGGCGACGCAGCTCTGGGATCTTATAGTTAGAAAGTTTGCCCAGATCTTTTCCTGCAACATGGATAACACCGGCAGATGGCTTCTCCTCGCGGAGAATCAAGCGGAGGAATGTTGACTTACCAGAACCAGAAGCACCGACAAGGAAGACGAACTCCCCTTTAACAATTTCGAGGTTCACTGAATCGAGTGCAGGGCGCTCTTGACCCGGATAGGTCTTTGTTACATTCTCAAAGCGAATCATCTGCTTCTCCTCTATGCCATTTCCCTAGGAAGGGCTTGCGCCCGAACCGTTGGTGCTCAAGTTCCATGCAGAGCTCGAGACCTTTGGATCACGGGGCTGTGAGGCCCCATCGTCTCCGTACTGTGCCTAGTTTATGGAACAAGGGTGAAGTATGCGGGATTTGAGCGCGGATCGACCCGACTTTAGATAGAAATTGGGTCCAGTTTTAAGCGTGCAGTACCTATGAGATTTATTGGGTGTGAGATTTATTGCGTGGTTTGAGAACGACGCCAGCGAATGCCTGCTTCGATGAAATCGTCAATCTCTCCATCGAGAACTGCAGATGTGTTGCCGGTTTCATGGCTATTTCGTAGGTCTTTCACCATTTGATAAGGCGCAAGCACATAAGAGCGCATCTGATTTCCCCATGAACCCGAGTTATCACCTTTAAGAGCGTTGATTTTTGCTTGCTCTTCTTGGCGGCGGCGTTCAAGTAACTTTGATTGCAAAACAGCCATTGCTGTTGCTTTATTTTGAATCTGTGAACGTTCGTTCTGACAAGAGACAACAATCCCCGTTGGTATATGGGTCAAACGAACTGCTGAGTCCGTCGTATTCACACCCTGTCCACCTGGGCCCGATGAGCGATACACATCTACACGAATCTCTTTCTCATCAATCTCAATGTGATCACTCTGCTCTACAACTGGAACAACTTCGACTCCCGCAAAAGAAGTGTGTCTACGTGATTGTGAATCAAAAGGAGAGATACGAACTAAACGATGAGTTCCTTGCTCAACTGAAAGTGTTCCATAGGCATAAGGTGCACTCACACGAAATGTTGTGGACTTAATTCCGGCCTCTTCGGCATACGATGTTTCCAGAACATCAACTTTGTGTTCGTGACGTTCGCAGTATCGTAAATACATGCGCATGAGCATCTCAGCCCAGTCCGCAGCCTCTACTCCGCCGGCCTCTGAGCGAATTGTGATCAGCGCATCGCGATCGTCATATTCGCCATTAAGGAGTGTCGTTACTTCGAGTTCGCTAATCGCTTTAACGGTTGCATCTAATTCGATCTCTGCATCGCGCAGGCCAGAGCCATCTGGTTCATCGGCAGCCAACTCGAAGAGAACGGGTAAATCTTCAACGCGACGGCGCAGAGATTTCAGACGCGCTATTGTCGATTGCACTCTAGATAACTTGCTCGTAACTGCCTGTGCCTTCTCTGGATCATCCCAAAGGTTGGGCACGCCCGCTTGGGCTTCGAGCTCAACTGCTTCTGCTTCAAGTTTTGGAAGATCAAGAACCTTTTCAATTGAAACTAGGGTCGCGTCAATCTCAGCAATCTCGAGGTTATATTCGCGGGCCATGAGGAAAGGATACCTAAATAACCTGACCGTATTCTTTCTACCCTTTAACTCAATCTTTCTTCTCCCTCGGTGTTTCTTATAACTCAGGAAAAGCGATAACCGAAGAGGTAGAAACCGTTATTGCGCTGGTTAAAGGTCGTTGCTGAAGATTCTAGTTTCACGCTACCTAGCTTCAAGAATGGCAGCTGAAAAGGAAGATCAACATGCGCTGTAAGCGAGACCTTGATATCTCTTCCATCGCAATCTACCTCTGAAACTTGTAAGTAGTGTACGCCTTTTTGAATCAGAATCTTGCTATCGCGTGCAAGATCACCAAGTGCTTCTGAGATTCCTTTCATTGCTTGATCGCAATCAATTGGAACACCTGGGTCTTCAGGGCCATGACCAAAGAGATTCTGAACATTAGTTATTACGTTGAACTTGCCTGTGTAATAAGCCTCCTCATCCAAAAAATGTGCTCCGCGTTGGGCAACTGACTCGGCATTTTGTGTGAGATTCCGCTTTGCAATTGTGACAGTTGCAATATTTGTCGTAATCATGACGAGACAGATTGTGAGGAGGAAAAGGGCGATAGTGAGAATAGATATTGAGCCTCGGTCATCCTTGATTGAATTACATATCTGCTGAATCCTCTTTAGCATCAATTACTCCAAGGTGAGAAATACTGTTGAGCTGAAGCTTGGACAACTCTTCCACCGTTTCCTGATTCCAGGGTTAATGTGATGCGAACCCTACTATTGGAAAGATGACAAGGTGTCGTACTGCAGTTGATCTCAGTTTCAATCTCAGAGATCTCATCTGCTTTTAATCCCAGTTTGGTACCCCCTTGAATTATCACTTGATTGACGAGGGCTCCACCGGATTGATCGCTATCACTTTCGACAAATGCACGGACACTCTCTCGGGCTAAGGTTTGTAACGCCATCTCTTGAGAACTCAAGTTAGAAAATTGATTCAGGAAGATAAAGATTGGAATAAATAGTGGAAGCGCGAGTAGTACAAATTCGACAGACGCACTTCCTCTCTCACCCTTGATACTCCTCACATACGACCTCAAACGAGGATTGCGTGCTTTCTCACTAGCTTTAACATCACGCAAAATTCCTGGCACTTCCTCCAATCTTTTATCGTGTGTTCTCAATGATTGCCACACCTTTCCCATCAGTTTGAAGTTCGCGTCCCAAAAGTTGAGTGAGGCCAGGCAGTAGGTGGGGAATCTTGCGAGTGTGAGTGGCGATAAGCAGCGAAATATTTGAAAATCGATCAGGTGAATCAAGGGTGAGCTCTCGATCGGCTGCGGCAAAATTTCCAGAGATTGCGCGAATTGAAGCCTGATCGGCTGCCGCCAGCGCATCAGCATCGCGCATACTGATTGCAAGAATGAGTTGCATGGCCAAGAGAAAGAGGAAGATGAGAGGGATTAAGGTGAAAGAGCTCTCCACGTTCCCTCGCTCATCAGTAACTACTTCTCTGATCTTCACTCAGCGAACACCATTCATTGCATCAAGTGAGTTCTTGAGGATGGCTGATAGTCGGGGCGCTGCGATTGTCCAGATTGCGGTTACAAGTCCGGTTGTCATAAGAACGACGAGCACCCATCCCGGAACATCACCTCGCTCTTCCTTAAGATTTTTAACAAAAGCGCTTTTTTGAAAAGCTGTGTTCATTGAAAGTACTTGATCGCCAAGCCAGATTTCGGTGTTAAGCGTCACATCCCTTAATGAATTAAGGAGTGACTCTGTGCTTATTGGTGACTCTGTGCTTATTGGTGACTCTGTGCTTATTGGTGACTCTGTGCTTATTGGTGACTCTGTGCTTATTGTCTGTGCTCATTTTCTCTTCTTTCTTTATCGGTAGTAGTTGATGATGGATTTCCCTGGGCACTTCTAAAGATTTTTACTCAGGAAGCGAACAAGTTGAGATTTGTTAAAGATGGCCATAATGCAAAGAGAATCGAGATTGGCAGAATGAGAAAAACCACTGGAATCATCATTGAAATCTCAGCCTTACCCGCTGCGGCAAGAATTCGATTGCGTTGATGTTCGCGTGCTTCCTGGGCATGACGAGTGAGAACCTCTGTAATTGGGGCACCACGCACCATCGCATTTACAAGAGAATCAATGAAGCGGCGGACTATTGGAGAATTTAAATCCCGGCCCATCAGATCTAGCGCGGCATGAAAGGCAATTCCCTGATGGACTCTAGAAATTACTTCCCTGAATCTACGACTCAAATTACCGTGAGAATTTTCAGCAATACGCTTCAACGCTGTCAATGGTGACTCTCCAGCAGAGATTGCCAGTGTGAGCATCTCAATGATTGCAGGAAATTCAGCCTCGATCACACTGCGCTGCTTCTTCACCTCTGAAGTGAGATTGCGATCCATCATCAGGTAAGTGAGACCACCACCAACTGCGCACAACAGTGCGATTACTCCTATTGAAGTTCCCCTGAGTAAGAAGAGTGTCAAAAGAACAAGTGTGCTGATTCCGACGTAGAGAATTTGGAGGTAGCGAAACTCTTCATAATCCGATTGGGTGTGACGTCCAAGTTCGCTGAGTCGAGATCTCACTAAAGATCGATCTCTCGTGGTTCCGGCGAGGGCCCGAAACTCTCGTGATGGACTGTCGCCAAGAATTATGAGAATTGCCGCTAGTAGTGAAAGAGGTAATGAGATAAGTATCGGATTCATTTGTTTGCTCCGAAAACACGTGGAACGGTCGGTAGACGACTGAGATACGACATCCAAATGTAGGCAAGTGCCGTTAATAACAAGCCGAGCATGAGAATTCCCGCACCCGTGGGAGTAGTAAATGCTGCAACGGTGGTGGGCTGCATTGCTAGGAGAAGTAAGAGCAACCAAGGAGCCGTAGATGATAAGTGAGCAGAGTTTTTGATCCACGACTGTTTAACGGCAATCTCATTGCGTAACGCTAAATCCTGTCGCAAGAAATTTCCAAGAGTTCTTAAAATAGTAAGCAGCTGACTGCCACCAAGAGACTTTGATATCAGAAGTGCTTGAAAGATTTGATCGCTGGCATGGGTTCCAAACTTCTCGGAGAGAGTTGTAATGGCACGATCAAAATCACCATCTTCGATGATCTGTCGCTTAAATGCTGTGAAAAGCGGACGCAGAACCTCTGGCCCTCTCACCGATAGCTCAGTCAACGCTTCTGTGAGAGACATGCCTGATTGAATTCCAGAGATGAGATGGTCGATTACCTCCGGCCAAGACGATGCAATCTCTAACTCAAGTTTTCCGCTTCGACTCTTAACAATCACGTAGGTAAAGGCTAGGACGAGAAGTGAAAAAGCCGAAGCGAAGAGTGTTGAGGCGGTGAGCAGATAGATCGCGAGAAAAGTGAGAGGGCCAGATGCTAAGAAAGGAGCACTACGTCGTACGCTTTTCATCACCCTTCCCACCAATTCTCGAGTGGGAAATCAGTTGCTATGCCTCGAATGTATTCACTTCTGTTCCATTTCCAGAGTGATTCAATTTCTGCGTGATCATGTTCAAAGCGTCCAGTGACCCAGGAAACTTCATGGATTCGTCGATTGCCATCGCTCTCAAGTTTTACTTGCACAATGAGATCTAATGCAGATGCAACTGTTGGTGCAATGAATTTGTGGGAGATGTTTTCACCAGCTAAGAGTGGCAATGTCTGTAATTTGATTACCGCATCTTTTGCAGAGTTAGCATGAATCGTCCCCATTCCAGGCAGCCCTGAGTTCAGCGCAATGAGAAGATCGAGTGCTTCTGCTTCACGAACTTCACCTACGATGATTCGCGAAGGACGCATACGTAACGCCTCTTTTATTAATCTGCGCATTGGAATCTCACCATCACCTTGAAGGTTGGGAGTCCGCACTTGCATGGCAACAACATCAGGAAGTTGAGGCTTCAGTTCAAATACTTCTTCAATTGTGATGACTCGTTCTTGCACTGGTGCTTGTGAAACAAGAGCATTAAGTAGGGTAGTTTTCCCAGACTGTGTACCACCGGAAACAAGAATATTCATTCCTGATTTAACAGATCGCGTGAGAAGGGAGGATATTTCAGCGGTCATCATTCCCCTATTGGCTAAGTCGATAAGCCCAAGTGAGCGATGTAGGTGCTTTCTGATATTTATGCACCAGTGTTCTGCGGTAATTTCAGGAATTACGACATGAAGGCGGCTTCCATCGGGAAGTTGTGCGTCAACAAAAGGTGAAGATAAGTCAATTCGACGTCCGCTCCACATAAGAATTCGGTCAACAAGTTGTTTTACATCTGAGTGAGTTAAGACCAAATTTGTTAACTCACTTTTACCACCACGTGCGACAAATACCCGTTCGGGTGAGTTGATCCAAATCTCCTCCACCGTAGCGTCTTTCATAAAATCTGAAATTGGACCGTAAGTCACATCAATATCCATTTTTTCGATCGTAACCTCGATCGAGACGTATTCACTGGCTCGAGTTGGAATGATTGGTGACTGAAGAGTTTCCATGTGGGCGAAGGTAGATTCCATACCGACAATTGGCCCAAGTAAAAGCAAATCTGTGGGTAACTTTTAAAACCGTGAAGCGATACAGCAGCACTCAGATCAACGTTTTCAATCGGATCATGATCAGGTCTAAATTTCAGAGAGTTGATCAAGGCGATAAAAGAGGTCAAGGGCACTTTCACCCTTCTCCCACTGTGCAATATGAGTCGTGACTTGAGAGATAAATTTTGCGTGGACACGCTTACAAAACTCTTGCCCAGCACGGATGTCTCCCCCTAGTGCAACGCTGAACTCATACCGCCCCAATCGTCCACAGAGATCTTCTTTTCGCATCGATAAAGATATTGAATGTGCAAGGTCGAGAACCTGCTGAGAGGTGCCATCACTTGGAAGAGTGAAGTCAATCAAGGAGAAAGGATGACCATTGCGCATGCACCCTGCAATCATCCGTTCAACATGAAGGTAAAAAAGCGGCGGGGCAACAGCGTGCGTTAAATCATCACGTATGCCATTGTGTGAAAAATCAGGGTTGTGTGAAAAATCTGGATTCTCGCTCAAGCGAGAACCATACCTAGTTCGGAATGGCGCGATAGTCTTGTTCGCATGAGTGCACCATCTCGGAAGTACGACCGGCGATCAATCGCAGCAACCCTTCTCTTCATTGAAGGTGGCGTAGTGCTAGCGCTAGGTGCGTGGATGGTTGTTCTCGGATTTACCCACGAAAATCGAGAGATTCTTCCATTGCTTGGGGTTGTTCTCTTCTGCATTGTTGGTGGATTAGGTCTTATCCAATGTGGTCGCGGATATAAGGATGGCAAGAATTACGGTAAAGCTCCAGCAGTTCTTGCCAATCTCATCGCACTCGGAGTTGTTAAATATCAATTTGAGGGCGCTGTGTACTACTTGGCGATTCCAATTGGAATACTCGCCGTATCTACTTTATTCATGGTCTTAACAATTGCCTCGCGAGAGAATCGATTGAAGTAACTCTTAATCACCGAGTCTGGAGCTCTAGTCCCTCAGCCCATTTGCTGTTTCATACTTCTCGTAATCCCACAAAGAAATATCATCAAGATTAATCGGCTCAAAACCTTTAGCTTCTAGAGCACTAGCGATGTGTGCGCGGTGCTCAGTTGCATGGTGAATAGCCTGAGATAGAACAGTAGAACGCAATCTCTGGAACTTGCCATTGTCATTTTCCAGATCTAGCCACACATCATCGAGGTCGGCTGCACTTACTAGAAGGCCATCAACGACCGCTGCTTGCTCTGCAAGTCGCGCGAGATCGCTAATCTTTTCAATATCTGCGATACATGGATCGTCCTTACCTGTGAGGGCTATTTGGCCAGTAATCGATAGGACGTAGTGATCGGCTGAATCAACAATGTGGTGAGCAATCTCTGCGACAAACCATTCTGGGTTAGTTGCATACGCTTTCAGGCTCTCTTCTGGCAAACTCTGAAGGTGCTTAATAGTCTCTTGGTTAGCCCACGCCATGTGGCGAAGTAAACGTGCAAGTGTGATTGTCATGCCGCTGAGGATAACTGATTGCGCTGAACTTACCTAGGAGTGGGTGTGCCGTACGAATGACATTGCAGAAATGAGTTACCAAGGAACGATCTGATGATCTTCCCAAAGCACGCCGGTAGTTTTCTCAATTTCATTCTCGCTCTGTGAATCAAAGGTGCGCCCAAGTAACCAGAGTGCAGTCTCGGCACCTTCTTCAGCGCTGCGAAGTGCATCAGGTCCACCCATATCTGTTCGCGAATGGTTCGGACATATTGCATCAACAAGTAATCCTCGTGCGCCTAGTCCGGTTTCATGTGCAAGGTTTCGTACCAGTGCATTCACTCCCGCCTTGCTAATGCGATACGGCGCTAATCCACCAGCATTTCCGGGACCAGACATGCGACCAAGACATGCTGAGAAGATGACAACGCGTCCATTGCGAGCATCTGCCATTGGAGGAACAAGTTCATTTACAACCATAAATGTTGAATCAAGATTGATCGCCATTACTCGGCGCCACTCTGCATCAGTTGTTCGCAAAGTCTTTGACATCTTCTCGCTCATCACCGCATGCGCAATAACGAGTGCAGTGGGGGTAGTTGTTGAACTTCTGATTTCAAAGAGTTGCTGGCGAGCTCGATCTAGCGCAGCTGGTGTTGTTACTTCAAAATCTATGGCATAAGTTGTAACCGTGCATTGAGGAAATTCTGCAACTAACTTTTGACGAGCTTGTTCTAAACGTTGCGGATCCTTTGCAATCAACGACAGGTGATATCCCCGGGCTGCCAATCCGCGAGCCACTTCAAAACCGAGCCCTCTGCTTCCACCTGTAACAATTGCGTGAGGTGCAGCAGGTGGCTGCGGCGATGCCGCGGAATCAGGAATGCTCATATACGAACTCTCCCAACTAGGTGATGGTTTCGCATCTTCATTTTCTCCCCCTGGCGGGCTGAGGTTGGTTGAATCGGTGGATCTGAGGCCATCGCCTCGGTATGACTAGGGTTATTCAGGCGGAGTGTGCGCTATCTCGCCCTTTCAAAGATTTCTGAGGCTGGCTTGAGCCGATAGTCTTAGGCTTAGGACAAATCGTTTTCACTTATCTATAAGGAGCGCGCCAGTGTCGGCTACGCAACCAGGTCAAGATTTCGGGGCTAATGATTGGCTCGTTGAAGAGATGTTTGAGCGCTATCAGAGCGATCCATCTTCAGTAACGCCAGAGTGGATTGAATACTTTAAAACACGTTCGATAAGTACCTCAACAGCAACAACAGTGACTACACCAGTGGCGGGATCCACAGCGCCTAAGGCTGGAACTCCACCGATTCCTAAGTCGGCACAGGTTGCAGCGACACCAGTTTCGGCTGCACCAGTTGCGCCAGCACAACCAGTTCCCGTTACGCCAGCACCAGTTGTATCAACTCCCGTTGTATCAACTCCCGTTGTATCAACTCCCGTTGTATCAACACAGCCAACTCCTGCACAGGTTGTTCACACACCAGCGCCTGTGCTTGCTACTCCATCGGATGCAACTGTTGAACCGTTGCGCGGAGTTGCTAGTCGCGTAGTTGCCAGCATGGAAGGTTCACTCACAGTTCCAACTGCAACATCAGTTCGTGCAATTCCTGCGAAGTTGATGATTGATAACCGCACAGTAATTAATAATCATTTAAAGCGCGGTCGTGGTGGCAAAGTTTCATTCACTCACATCATCGCGTATGCAATGATCAAAGCGCTCCGTCAGATGCCTGAAATGAATGTATTCTTCACAGAGTTAGATGGCAAGCCTGCTCTTGGTCGTCCATCACATATCAACCTCGGAATTGCAATCGATCTTGCAAAACCTGATGGATCACGCCAGTTATTAGTGCCATCAATTAAGGGTTGCGAAGCCCTCGACTTCGGTCAGTTCTGGGCTTCATATGAATCAACAGTTTCAAAAGCTCGCGCCGGAACGCTCACAGTTGAAGATTTTGCGGGAACTACTGTCTCTCTCACAAACCCAGGAACTATCGGCACGGTGCACTCTGTTCCACGCCTAGTTCAAGGTCAGGGCCTGATCATTGGCGTTGGTGCGATGGATTATCCAGCCGAGTTTGCTGGTGCGAGCGAGGAAACAATTGCCCGTAACGCAATTAGCAAGGTAATTACTTTAACAAGCACATATGATCACCGCGTCATTCAGGGTGCTACCTCTGGTGATTTCTTACGTCGACTTCATGAACTCTTATTGGGCTCTGAGAATTTCTACGATGAAATCTTCACTGCACTTCGTATTCCATATCAACCAATTCGCTGGGCATCAGATTTCGATTTCTCGCGCGATGAAGAGATCAATAAGACCGCTCGCGTTCAACAATTGATTCATGCATATCGCACATACGGCCACCTCATGGCAGATGTCGATCCGCTTGAATACTTGCAGCGCTCGCATCCAGATCTCGATGTTGTCACACATGGTCTAACACTCTGGGATCTTGATCGTGAATTTGCTACCGGTGGTTTTGGTGGAAAGAAGTTTATGAAGCTCCGTACGATTCTTGGAATCTTGCGTGATTCATACTGTCGTTCCGTTGGCGTTGAATATATGTATATCGCCGATCCACAAGAGCGTAAATGGATTCAGGAGCATGTTGAGATTGGCTTTACAAAGCCAGAGCGCGATGAACAGTTAAGAATTTTGCGCAAACTCAATAGCGCAGAAGCATTTGAATCTTTCTTGCAAACAAAGTTTGTTGGTCAAAAGCGCTTCTCTCTCGAAGGTGGCGAGTCAGTAATTCCACTCACTGATGCAATCATCTCTGCTGCTGCCGAACGCGGTCTAGACGAGGTATGTATTGGAATGCCACACCGCGGTCGCTTGAATATGTTGGCAAATATTGCTGGAAAGTCATATGGCCAAATCTTTCAAGAGTTCCAGGGCCACTATGCAGAGAACGAAGTTCACGGATCTGGCGATGTGAAGTATCACCTTGGAACTGAAGGTGTATTCACGGCAGAGTCTGGTGCTACGACAAAGATCTATCTCGCAGCAAACCCTTCACACCTTGAAGCTGTTAACCCAGTTCTTGAGGGAATTGTTCGCGCCAAGCAAGATCGACTCAACATTAAAGATGCTTACTCGGTCTTGCCGATCCTCCTCCATGGAGATGCATCATTTGCTGGCCAAGGCGTGAACGCTGAAGTGCTTCAACTTTCACAATTGCGCGGATATCGCACTGGTGGAACTATCCATATTGTCATTAATAACCAAGTTGGATTCACCACCTCACCACACGCATCGCGCTCATCAAAGTATTCAACTGATGTGGCCAAGATAATTTCTGCCCCTGTTTTCCATGTTAATGGCGATGATCCTGAAGCATGTGTTCGCGTTGCCCAAATAGCTTTTGAATATCGCCAGGCGTTCCATAAAGATGTTGTCATCGACATGGTCTGCTACCGACGTCGTGGTCATAATGAAGGTGACGAGCCAAGCTTTACCCAGCCAATGATGTACAAACTCATTGATGCAAAGCGTTCAACTCGTACGCTCTATACAGAAGCACTCGTTGGTCGCGGTGATATCACGCCTCAAGAGGCTGAAGAGATCGCAGTTGATTATCAGAACCAACTAGAAGCGGTATTCGCATCTGTGAATAATCATGAGCCAGAACATGACGAGAATTTCAAAGTACCAGTTGCACTTGAGGCTGATGCGGTACCTACCGCAATCACTGAAGCACTCGCCCGCGAAATCGCAGCAACTCAAATTGCAGTGCCAGAAGGTTTCAGCGTGCATCCAAAGCTTCTTCCACAACTGCAAAAACGTGTAGAGATGCTTAATGATGGGACTATTGATTGGTCGATGGGTGAATTACTTGCCTTCGGTTCACTCCTTAAAGCGGGTCACCCAATTCGCGTTGCCGGACAAGATTCACGCCGTGGAACATTTAGTAATCGCCATGCAGTTGTCATTGATAAAGAAAATGGCAGCGAATGGACACCACTTCGTTCATTAATCACAGATGAGAATCAATTCTTCGTAGTCGATTCTCTTCTTTCAGAGTATGCGGCGATGGGCTTTGAGTACGGATACTCAGTTGTTCGTCCTGAAGCTCTTGTCATGTGGGAAGGCCAATTTGGTGACTTCAGCAATGGAGCACAGACAATCATCGATGAGTTCATCTCATCCTCTCTACAAAAGTGGGGCGAGCGTTCATCCGTTGTGCTTTTGCTTCCACACGGCTATGAAGGACAAGGTCCTGACCACTCATCTGCACGTATTGAGCGATATCTGCAGTTGTGTGCTGAGCAGAATATGACTGTTGCTCAACCTTCGAGCCCAGCGTCATATTTCCACTTATTACGCTGGCATATGGCCAATCCAACACGTCGACCAATGGTTATCTTCACACCAAAGTCAATGTTGCGTCTGAAGGCTGCTGCCTCTTCACTTAGTGATTTCACTTCAGGAACTTTCCGCCCAGTGATCGCAGATGAGAAAGTTTCAAATGCAACACGCCTCATCTTCTGTTCTGGAAAGATTTATCACGATCTCGTTGCAGAACGTGATCGACTAGGAGAGCACACCACTGCGATTGCTCGCGTTGAACTTCTCTTCCCTCTTCCAATTGATCAGATGCGTGAAGTTGCAGATGCACACCCACAAGCGAACTTGCTCTGGGTACAAGATGAACCTGCAAACCAGGGTCCTTGGTCGCATATTGCACTTCGTACATCTGAGGCACACGGTGGTCATGGATTTGGTTCGCGAATACTTCGCCGAGTTTCACGACGTGCGACCGCATCGCCTGCAACAGGAAATCATCACTTGCACGAAGAAGAGGCAAAAGCTTTGATGGCTGAGGCCTTCACTCGCTAACTCGCGATGCTTAAATTGTGCTAAATTGCCTGAGCTAATTACCTCTTGCTAATTAAGCACTATCAGTTCAGTCGCGCGGTGCTTTCCTGGTGCGAAAGAGATACTTGGCTTTGACCGCATGCGGTGGAAGCCAACCCCATTTCGTTGAATCTGTACCCTCAGGGTTATCACTCTTGACCCAGATTCCCTCCGCGGCAATTTGTGTGATTCGCTTAATGTAGAAGACTCCTGGCTGCTCATCGCGTTCAAGAATTACGATGCTATTCACAGCTAGAGCGGATGCCTTTGCCCCCTTACGCGAGAACCAACGGACATAGAGTTGATCACCTGGAATAAAGGTCGGGGCCATTGAAGGGCCCTCAACGTTTACCGTGCTAAAAAGTCTCACGCAATGTAGTCTGACATACATGAAAAAATTCTTTAAGCCGACCTTAACCGTTTACGCACATTGCGACCTACCTTGTGGGGTCTATGACCCTGCTCAGGCACGCATTGAAGCCCTTTCAGTGAAAGCGTGCATGGAGAAATATGCCGCCAACACTGATGCTGATTTCCGTTCACGCTCAGTTGCAATCAAAGAAGAGCGTTCACATGCCGTCAAAGAGCACCTCTGGGTTCTCTGGACTGACTATTTCAAGGCTCCACACTTCGAGGCATACCCACAGCTGCACTCATTATTTAATGAAGCCACAAAACTTGCGGGTGCTGCAGGAACAAAGGGAACCCAAGATGTTGCAGTTGCAGATTCATTAATCGCAAAGATCGATGAAATTGCTGAGATCTTCTGGGCCACAAAGAAGTAATTAATTAGTTAGTAGAGATTGAGCGGCGGTGCGTGCGAGGTAAGAAACTCGCTCCACCGTCTTTCTCTTGATAACTCCTTGAGCTATATGTCGCTCACCTTCGTAGAGATCACAGAGGAAAGTTAACTCGCGCCCTTCCACTTCAATGCAACGAGCAGTACATCTGACTTCAGAACCAATTCCTACAGAATCAAGATTTGTAATCTCAAAGCTCTCAACAATGGTTGTCTCACCAGATTCTAGATAATCAGTCAGAGCTGCAACGGTAGCGCTCTCCATTGAGTGCATGATGTGAGAGCTAGCCAATATCGGCAGATCAGAAATTCCCATCGCAACACATGTGTCACCAGGTCTGACCACCATCGTTGAAAGCCCAACCGCTCCGATGACTTCCTCCGCGGGTTTCATTACGGCTTATCTCCTGGCATACCATCATCACTGTTTGTTTCTTGAATATGTGTTTCTTGAATATGTGTCTGTTGAATATGTGTCTGCTCAATCTGAATCTCGCGATGCTCAACATTTCCAAACTCATCTATCTCTATTGAAATCTCAGTCATTGAGTATGTGGTCACGACTTCAGTACTTTCCTGGCCTCCAAATAATTGATTATTAATCAATTGGTTATGAATGCTTTCATAGAGACTTGCTGGCGCTTTCTCAACGCAAGACCTGCGCAAGGCATCCATTAAGAATGTGTGGGTAAGAAGTTCATGCTCCAATTGACGAGAGCATTGAGGGCAAATATCAATATGACCTCTCACCTGATCTGGTCGTTCGACCTGATCGATAGCGTCTTCGATGATAAAGACAAGTGAGGCGAGCACCTCAGGGCAACTCATCTGTTCTGCGCCGAAAGATGTCATGAATTCACCTCCTTGTCAGGTGACTTCTTTTTATCTGAATCAACTGTGTACCCGAGCTCGCGCGCATAGTCCGCTAATTTCTCGCGCAGTAATTTGCGACCACGATGTAGGCGCGACATCACGGTGCCGGCTGGGATGTCAATAATTTCTGCAATCTCTTTATAGGAGAAACCTTCAACATCGGCTAAGTAGACAGCCATTCGAAATTCATCGGGCAACTCCTGTAGCGCATTCTTAATATCGCTATCAGGTAAATTCTCGAGCGCTTCAACCTCGGCGGACTTTCCAAGATCGCTCGTATGGCTTTGTGCACGATCAATCTGCCAATCTTCTAATTCATTATTAGCAATCTGAGGCTGGCGTTGCTTTTTACGATACGAGTTAATGAATGTTGTTGTGAGCACTCGATAGAGCCATGCTCTTAAATTTGTCCCCTCTTCAAATTGATGAAATGAAGTAAAGGCTTTGATGTATGTGTCCTGTACTAGATCGCGTGCATCCTCTGGATTTTTTGTATATCGCAGAGCGGCTGCATATAGCTGATCCATGAAGACAAGAGCGTCTCGCTCAAACCGAAGTGTTCGGTCAGCGGCGCTTTCTAGAACTAAATCCTTTGATGTCATTGCTTCTAGGCTATCTCAGCATCAGAGAAAAATCGCATCGAGACGGAAGGTGGTTAAAAGAGTGTTGTCGGTTCGCCAAGTGTGATGGGGGTAATCAGATCCGCTCCATTGTTGGTAACAAGATTGACGCGGGTGGAGACAGGGTCAATGAGAATCCCGTGATCCGGGCGATCAACGACCATGAGATTGCGGAGAGTGCTTAGGTCGCGCTGTTCTTGGTCTAGCCAATTTTTCCAACGGTCTCGAGGAAGCACTACGGGCATCCGACTATGGATTGTTGCTAGTTCACCAACTGCCTCACGAGTAATGATTGACGCGCTATCAATCTGCTCGCCCGTTGGTGAAATCCATCTGCTCCAGATTCCTGCGACAGAAAATGCTGACCCCCATATCTTTGGATCAGGGCTCATATAGAACGGTTGCTTCGGCGAATACTTCCCGAGGGCTGTTGCCCATTCGTAATAACCATTCACCGGAATAATGCAGCGAGTTCTGCGGAAAGCATCTCTAAAGGTTGGCTTCTCAAAGATGGATTCACTTCTGGCATTTATTGCATGGGATTGCGATATTCGCGCCGCTGTTGGATCAGCCGACCACGGTGCAATCAATCCCCACGACGCAGTTGCAAGGGTCATCTCTCCGCGAATAATGTAAATCTCATTCGTTGGAGCGATATTCCAATTAAGTGGGAGCGAGCCATCTACTTCGTTGGAGTTGATATCAAAGGCAGAGATGATGTCATCTGCACCCTGAGTTCTTGCATAACGACCACACACGGCTGTAAGTCTACGACGGGTAGACTGTACGAATGGAATCGACGACATCGCCACCGTGGCCTGCGATTTATCGCGGGCGCAAAGAGGTAGATCTCGTCGTAAGCATTCCTGGATCAAAGTCAGTTACTAATCGCGCGTTAATTCTTGCCGCTCAGGCTCAATCCCCATCAACCCTACGTAAACCACTGCAATCACGCGATACCCAATTAATGGTCGATGGTCTTAAGGCACTTGGCACCTCAATTACAGATGATGGCTCTGGAAATTGGGTGATCACTCCGCAGCCCCTGAAGGGTCCGGCAACAATTGATGTTGGAAATGCTGGAACAGTGATGCGTTTTCTTCCGCCACTTGCAGCCCTTGCTCACGGTGAAGTCTCTTTCGATGGTGATTCTCGCTCATATGAAAGACCGTTAGGGCCAGTTATCAGTGCGCTAGAAGAGATTGGAATAGTTATTGATCACGGTGGTAAATATCGCTTGCCGATGAAGATGACTGGAAGTGGAGAAATTCCTGGCGGTGCGATCACAATCGATGCCAGTAAATCTAGTCAATTTTTATCTGCGCTATTGCTCGTTGGTCCAAGCATGGTCAATGGAATCTCTGTCACTCATTCAGGGCCAGCGCTTCCATCTATGCCACATATAGATATGACAGTTTCAATGCTGCGAGATTTCGGTGCAGTTGTTACCGTCGATGCCGATGCACAGCGCTGGAGCGTTGCACCAGGACCATTGCATGGTTTGGATTTAACAATAGAGCCAGATCTATCAAATGCTGCGCCATTTCTCTCTCTTGCAATGGTCTGTGGAGGTCGCGTCACAATTTCTGATTGGCCACAAAAGACAACTCAACCTGGTGATCAGTTACGCGAAATTTTTACCCGTATGGGTTCTACTTGCGAACTTAACGACCAGGGATTGACCTTAGTTGGCGGATCATCAATTAAAGGAATTGATATCGATCTCCATGATGTTGGCGAACTGACTCCATCGATTGCAGCAGTAGCTGCTCTCGCAGATTCACCTTCTCATCTTCGCGGTATTGGACACCTTCGCCTTCATGAAACAGATCGCTTATCCGCGCTCACAACAGAGTTGAACTTAATTGGCAGCAAGGTAAGTGAAGATGAGACAAGTTTGTTTATCGATCCAACCCAGGGTTCACTTCACGGTGGACTCTTTCATACATATGAGGATCACCGTTTAGCTACCGCAGGGGCAGTTATTGGCTTAGTTGTCCGCGATATGCATGTTGAAAACATCGCAACTACCAAGAAAACACTTCCGGATTTTCCAGGGCTCTGGATGAGTCTTCTTTCATGACCCCGTATTCATATGATGAATCCGATGCGCGGATCAGGCCAGCACGAAGTACACGCCCGCGCAGTAAAGATCGACCTGCTCATGCTGATGCCATATTTGCGCTTGTAACAACAGTGGATCGTGGTCGAACAACATGCATCACAGATGATGCAGTCATTGTGACTGCGATGAAGGCCCGTGAATTAGGACCAAAATCAGTAGTTGTGGGAGATCGTGTAAAGCTCGTTGGTGATGTGAGTGGAAGCGATGGAAGTCTCGCCCGAATAGTTTCAGTTGAACCACGCCGTAATTCATTGAGTCGCACCGTCGATGATGCTGCACAAGTGGAGCGAACAATTGTTGCCAACATTGATCAGCTCGTTATTGTTGCTGCAGTAACAAATCCAGAGCCACGTCGTGGACTTATTGATCGCTTCTTAGTCTGTGCCTTTCACGAAAGCATCACACCAATACTTCTCATGACAAAGACAGATTTAGCACCGTTACCTGATTTTGTTGAAGAGTACAGAAAACTTGGTGTCACAATTTTAACTTCTTCATCAAAAGCAGATTCACAAGAGGTGAGCCTTTCAATTATTAAAGAGATCCTTACTGGAAAAACTTCTGTCTTAGTTGGACATTCAGGCGTTGGAAAATCAACTCTGATTAACGCTCTCGTTCCCCATGCTGGACGGATAACAGGCATTGTTAATACTGTGACCGGACGTGGGCGTCACACTTCATCAAGTGTGATAGCACTTCCACTCTCATCTGAACTTAAGAGCCATGATGGTTGGATTATTGATACACCTGGAATTAGAGCCTTTGGTCTGGCTCATCTTGACTCAAATCGAATCATTGCAGCCTTTGCAGATATTGCAGAGATCACCCAGGGCTGTCTGCCTCACTGCACTCACTATGAGCCAAGTTGTCGCCTCAACGAATGGGTTGCACCTGCAGGTGTTATTGATCACGAGCGGATGACACGCGTAACGAGTCTGAGGTCACTCTTAGAACTCAAGGATAAGAACCCTACGCTGAGCGAGTAAGCACATAGCGAAGATAGAATCGGGCTATGAGTGGGGCAGGAAATAACATGAGCGGAAACTCTTCCGGCTTTGCAGAAGAACTTACCTTCGCACTCTCACTGGCAGATCAAGCCGATATTATTTCGCTCTCGCGCTATCGTGCCTTAGATTTAAAGATCACAACAAAGCCAGATAACACTCCAGTAACAGATGCTGATCGTGCCGTTGAAGAAGCCATTCGTAGTGCAATTGCCACCAAGTACCCTACCGACACAATTGTTGGTGAAGAGTTTGGTGATTCTCGATCGTCTGCAGATAGCCTCAATCGCTATTGGGTAATTGATCCTATTGATGGCACTAAGAATTTTCTTCGAGGTGTTCCAACGTGGGCAACGCTGATCGCACTTGTTGCAAACGGCCAGGTTGTTGTGAGTGTTGTTTCATCTCCAGCTCTTTATCGCCGTTGGTATGCCACTCGCGGGCATGGCGCCTACATATTAGAAAACTCAACACCGCCACGACCTCTACATGTGTCAGGTGTGCAAACAATGGCTGATGCTTCGATCGCGTACTCAGATTTCCAAGGTTGGGGCGATCGTCGTAACGCCTTTGAAACTCTTCTTGATAGCGCATGGCGAACACGTGGTGTCGGAGATTTCTGGTCACACATGCTCGTTGCCGAAGGCGCAGTTGATGCAGCTATTGAACCTTCGTTAGCGCTCTGGGATATGGCAGCGCTAGATTTAATCGTGACTGAAGCCGGTGGTCGATTTACCTCACTCGATGGCGTCGACGGACCATTTGGCCCCAATGCAATCTCATCTAATTCAAAAATTCACACTCAAGTGCTCATCGCTCTCAATCTAAAGGAAAATGACAATGGCTGAAGATATTTCAATCGACCTTATGCGCCATCGTGAACCTGAGATTTCAATTGACTTAGATAAAGCAATCCTGACAGCAACCACGTACTCAGTAACAGGTATGACATGCTCGTCATGTGTGGCTTCCGTTGAACGAGCACTCAATTCCGTCGCTGGCATTCGCGCCTCAGTAAATTTCGCGAGTGAGACTGTTCACGTTCTTGCGCCAGAAGAGTTGCCTACCGATGTGATTATTTCAAAGATTAAATCCGCTGGATATGGCGCGACCTTGATGGCAGATAGTCAGGGGCCAGCACTTGCCAATCGAAAATCAACACGAGCTCTGATCTGGGCGATTATCTTTGGGGTTCCTGCGATTGCTATCTCAATGGTGATGGATTGGCATATGTGGATCGATATGCAGATTCACGATCTCCTTGATCTCCTCTCAATCCCACATCCACTTTATTCACCCACAGCATGGGTTGTTATTGGTTTAACGACTCCCTTGATTCTCTTTGTTGCATGGCCAATTCATCGCGCCGCAATTCGCAATATCAAACATCCGACAATGGATACCTTGATTTCACTTGGCTCCTTCGCAGCCTTCACATGGTCTATCTATGCAAATGCAACAGGTGATGGAGATGTGTATACAGAAGTTGCCGCTGGTGTCCTTCTCTTCGTAATCTTGGGTCGCTTCCTCGAATCGCGCGCCAAGCATCGTGCCAGTAGCGCCCTCACCTCACTTCTCTCTCTGCATGCAAAAGAAGTAACAGTTCTTCGAAATGGCTTAGAAGTTCTTATCCCAATCGAGCATTTGGTCTTGGGTGATGAATTCGTGGTAAAGCCAGGTGCTCGTATCGCAACAGATGGTGTTGTGATTTCTGGTAACTCTTCCGTCGATAATTCAATGCTTACGGGAGAGTCAGTCCCAGTCGATGTGTCACCGGGCTCACGCGTTATCGGTGCATCGATGAATAACAACGGTCGCATTATTGTTAAGGCCACTCGCGTTGGTAGCGATACCGAACTTGCTCGAATCACTGCAATGGTTGTCGAAGCACAAAGTGCTAAAGCGCCAATTCAGCGTCTGGCAGATCGAATTTCTGCAGTCTTTGTTCCTATAGTCACACTTGTTTCAATCGGAACATTCTTTCTCTGGTATTACTACCTCGATAGCGCCCTCAATGGTGGCGATGGTCGTTCTCTTTCGACATCGATTTCTGTAGCAATCACTGTTCTTGTTATTGCCTGCCCCTGCGCTCTCGGATTAGCAACGCCGGTGGCACTTGTTGTGGCATCAGGGCGCGGTGCCTCTCGTGGAATCGTTTTACGTAAACCGCACGTCCTGGAGCTTGCTCGCGCTGTAAATGTTGCGATTTTTGATAAGACAGGAACTCTGACCACTGGTGTGATGAAAGTTGGCGATGTTCTGATTCCGACGTCGGCTCAGAAAGTACTTGGCAATGAAATTTCAGCCATCATCAATGAGCAGTTGATTCTCTCAACGGCGCTCACTCTTGAAAATGCAAATGATCATCCGATTGCAAAGGCAATCGCATCTCATTCTCTGTCACGTGGTGCGAAGATCTTGCCTCTTACCGATTTTATTCAGACACCTGGTTCAGGCGTTGGAGGACGAGTTGAGTGTGGCTCATTCTCAACGCTCGTTCTTATTGGAACCCCAGAGGCGATTGCACATAGCTCAGTTCCTTTTGATCCTCAGATCTCTGAAGGAATTGAAAAAGCCCGTAGCCGCGGTGAAAGCGTTTCAGTACTTGCCTGGGATGGTGTTGCACTCGCTCTCTTTACAACCTCTGATGTTCTTAAAGATGACGCAGAAGCAACGATCTCTGCACTTAATGCACGTGGAATCACTCCATGGTTAGTCACCGGAGATAATCAAGAGAGCGCTCGTCACATCGCCTCTCTTGTTGGAATTCCTGCAAGTAACGTTATTGCCAACACTTTGCCTGATCGCAAATTACGCGTTGTCGAAGATTTCAAGAAAGACTCAAAGACTGTGCTCATGGTTGGCGATGGCATTAACGATGCCGCAGCACTAGCCGCTGCCGATTTAAGTATCGCGATGGGAACAGGAACTGACTCAGCAATTGGAAGCGCCGACATCACCTTGATGGGCAAAGATCTAATGGGTGTTGTCAGTTCACTCGCATTGGCCACGAAAACGCTGCGAATCATCAAAATAAATCTAGGTTGGGCCTTTGCCTATAACGTCATCGGTATTCCAATTGCCATCGCTGGCGCTTTAACACCAATGTATGCCGCAGCTGCAATGGCGCTGAGCTCACTCCTTGTTGTTACAAACTCGCTTCGTATTCGATAACTCTTTGCCACCGGATCGGGATTCTCATTAGTTAATAAACTGGAATAACTATCTCGTTATATTGCAAAAAACCTGGCTTAAATGGTGGATCAAATCGACAGATTCTTGTTTCATCCGACACGGCAAGGTTGACCTGTGCGGCTGCATGTCGTAGCTCGCTGACCTTCTTCTCTGATAGCTCTTCGGTAGCACGACCGCGAAATGAGGAGGCTATACACGTTTCGCTCTCTAGCTCGCGCAGAACAACACGTGGATCACTCGGATCAGGTAGGTGGCCAAAGGTGCTTCCCGATGGCATTACGAAGGAGACATACCATTCATTGTCATGCGCCTTGTCAGCTTTCTGGGCCGCAATTACCGGAGCAGTCATTGCGATTTTTTCTTCGGTGCGGTTGCCTTTAGAAATATATCTGATGAGATACCCGAATGCTGTGCCCGTTGCTTCAGAGTAGCGAGCAGAGATTTTCACTTCAGCGAGAACGCATGGTTTATATTCACGGACTTCAAAAGAAGGATACTTTTGAATAACTCGAAACTCTTGTCTTTGGGTCATGGTTAAATCCTAGTAAGAGACTGCTCAATATGTAACAAAGAGAGGCAAGGATGAGAATCTTGTGAGCAAAAATGTGAAGTCTTGTAAATCAATCTGAGAAAGCAAAAAGAAATGGCGCCTTTCGGCGCCATTTCTTATGTGATTGGTAGCGGGGGCAGGATTTGAACCTACGACCTCTGGGTTATGAGCCCAGCGAGCTACCGAGCTGCTCCACCCCGCGTCGGTAGATCAATCTTAATCGCCGCGGGGTCAACCACCAAATTGAGAAGAATTAACTACTTCTTCTGCGCATTTGCAGCAGCATCGAGGGCAGATTTCAATCTCTTCTGCGCACGATCGTATGCAGCGAAATCTCCCTTTGCCAAAGCAGCTAATCCATCTTGATATGCAGAGATTGCACTTGCGATTGCACTTGATATATCTGATGAGGATCCACCAGAGTTGACATCTCCGCCGCCGGATTGAGTTCCTGAGTTTCCACCGAAGACTTGATCAAGAGCGCCCTTGAGGGTGTCATCAAAACCAATTTGATCTCCGAATGAGACAAGAACTTTCTGTAAGAGAGGATATGCCGCAGCATTTGATGTTGCGCGCACGTAGACAGGCTGAACGTAGAGAAGTCCGTTACCTACAGGAAGTGTAAGCAAGCTTCCAAGTACTACATCTGAGCCACCTTGACGAAGGAGCGAGAGTGAATTCGCAACCTCAGGTTTTGCTTCAAAGTTTGAAGCTACCTGTGATGGTCCCGCAACGTTTGTACTACGTGGCAATTGCAAAACGGTAATTTTTCCGTAGTTAGGGCCTGCATCAGAATTTGCAACTGCAAATGCTGACAAGTTCTCACGACCACCGCGAGGCACAAATGGTGTTGTCAATGAGAATGCAGGTGTCTGTGAACCAGGCATCTGCAGCGTTAAATAGTATGGTGGTTGCGCAGCAGCGTTGCCACCAAATGTTGATGGGTCACGTGGAACGCGCCAGAAGTCCTGACCACCGTAGAAAGCTCCCGCAGTCTTCACATGATATGAACTCAACACATCGCGCTGAACTCTAAAGAGATCTGCTGGGTAGCGCACGTGAGCAAGAAGTTCGGCGGACATTTTGCTCTTCGGGGTAACAGAGCCAGGGAAAACCTTCATCCATGTTGAAAGGACTGGATCCTTTTCATCCCACTGATACAAAGTAACGGTGCCGTCATATGCATCAACTGTCGCCTTGACCGAGTTGCGAATGTAATTCACATTTCGGTTTGCTTGTGCTGTCACAGAAGTTGAATTAGCTGTGAGCGCATCAGAAGTTGCAGTAGAGAGCCCAGTCGTCTGTGAATATGGATAGCTAGAACTTGTTGTGTAGGCATCAACAATCCACTGAATGCGTCCATCAACAATTGCTGGGTATGGATCTCCATCGAGAGTTAACCATGGAGCAACCTTGGCGACGCGATCGCGAGGATTGCGCTCAAAGATGATCTTTGAATCCTTGTTGATCAGGCTTGAGAGCAAGATGCGCTGTTCCTGATACTTAATTGCAAAGAGCAGTTTATTAAAGACGCTTCCGACTGGAATGCCACCCTTACCTGTGTAGGTGTAATTGCGCTGTCCATTTGCCGATGAATCATCTGGGTAGTCAAACTCAACAGGTGAATCAGTCTTCACGCCACCGATAATTGAGTAATCAGGTGTGTTTTCGCCGAAGTAAATACGAGGTTGGAATTCACCAAGCCCCTTAGTCGATGGGAGATCTCCAACAGCAAAGGTTGGCTTTCCATCAACATCGCGAGAGTTACCAAAAGCTGCAACAAAGCCAAAACCGTGTGTGTAAACCAGGTGATCGTTGATCCAGTTACGACTTGGATTACCTTCAATGCTGAGTTCGCGAACAGCGACGATTGTGTCGCGTGAAACTCCATTGACTTTATATCTATCAACATCGAGTGACTCAGGGAATGTGTAGTACGGCTTCAACTGCTGAAGTTGGCGGAATGTTGCAGAGAGAACATTCGGATCCATGAGTCGAATGTTTGCAATGGTTGCCGCATCATTTGCGAGCTGACCAGCATTGGTAGTAAGAGTTGCGTCATAGTTTTGAACCTTAACGTTATCAATGCCGTACGCAACGCGAGTCGCATCAATATTGCGCTGAATGTATGGCGCTTCCTTTGATGACTCAGAAGGCTTGACCTGAAATTGTTGAACGGCTGCCGGATAAAGTCCTGCGATTAAGACTGACGAAATCACAAGAAGTGCTGTACCGGCCGTTGGAAGTAGCCATGAACGAGTAAAAATACTTGCAAAGAAGAGCAAAGCGCAGATCACTGCAATTGCTGCAAGAATTGCCTTGGCTGGTAGTAATGCGTTGACATCACTGTAGGTCATACCTGTGATGAGTGTATTCTCTTTAAGAGCCAACGCATAACGGTCATACCAGTAAGCAACTGCCTTGAGGAGAACGAACATTCCTAGAAGGACGGAAATCTGAAGTCGGGCAGCACCTGTCGTGCGCTCTGACTGAGCTTGCGGACGAATTCCACCGTAGAGATAGTGAACGCCGATTGCCGCCAAAATTGCGATAACGGTAAGTGAAATTCCCCAACCGATAAGTGCTTGGTACATCGGTAATTTAAATGCAAAGAATGAGATATCAAGACCAAATTGTGGATCGGTAACACCAAATGATGTCGCATTTCTAAACTGGAGCCAGGTTGACCAGAAGACTGATCCTGAAGTTCCACCAAAGTAGATAAGCACGCCAGCGATTGCAAGAAATACCCATTTACGAATTGGCTCTAACTGTGCGCGATAACGTTCTAGATTGTCGGCTTCAACTGAGAGCGGAACATATAGAGGACGCTTCTTATATGCGATGTAGATGTTTGCTGAGATGAAGAGCGAAGTGACGAGGCCAACAACAACAAAGAGAATCACCTTTGTGACAAGAATTGTGCTCCAAACCTCTGTAAAGCCAACAGATTTAAACCAGAGCCAATCGATATAAAATCCGCTCGAAGAGACGATGATCGCTCCAAGAAGAACAAGGACACCGAGGGTGATATTCAGGGGTTTGCGCAGTTGATTCATGCGCCTAAACTATCGCAACCTTTCGGGGTCGATGAACTCAGCGCTGCCACAGCCTCATCAATAGTCCCCACCGCAGCCACCGTGATGCCCTCCGGTATAGAAGAAAGTTCTGAACAGTTCTCCTTAGGGGCTAGGAAAAGGTCAACTCCCGCCCGTTTGGCTGCGACAAGCTTCTCCTCAATCCCTCCGATCGGACCGATGGTTCCATCTTCTGAAATCGTTCCAGTTCCAGCCACCGTGCGTCCGTCCAGTAGATTTTCTTTCGTTAACAATTCGATAATGGCGAGAGTGAAGATCATTCCTCCACTTGGCCCACCAACTTTTTCGACATCAATCAAAAGATCTTTTGGAGTTAACTTTTCATATCCGCCATTCGGATAATTCTTTACGAGATAACCCAGCGCTACCGACCGGGCAAAATCCTGTGAGCCTTTCATCTCTTCGTTGGAGAGTTTCTCTTCTTCCTCAGAGGTAATTCCTGGTGGATAGATCACGCTGCTTGGTAGAAGCACTTGATCAGTGCGTGCCCAGCGATAGAGCCCTTCAACACCTGAAAGGTATGAACCTGGTGAGGTCACGCGTATCGTTAAAAGATAGAACTGGCCATCGATAGGAAATGCATCTGCTTCACCCTTTGAATTCACCTTTACGATTTGAGGAAAGATTTCCTGCGGTGTGCCGGGTGCGATGGCAACATATTGCAATGGAGAGAGAAATGCACCGATAAAGAAAGCGTAGATAAGAACGGTAGATAATCTCGGCAAAGGAGAGAACTTAAGGCCGCGGATTATTTTTCTTCTCCTCGTTGCAATGCATCTTTTCGACCTAAGCCTTCTTCTCTATTCTTCCCATCTTCTATATCTGGACCTTTTTTCGAATCATCCACATTTACTACCTGGGCTTGATTGAAAGCGCCTTGGAATCTCTGAAACTGGTTGACCGATCGCGATGTTTGTGTTTCGTATCGGTCTTTAAATTGAGTCACCCAAAGCACATATCCAAGCGCGCCGATTAAGGCCCCAGCGGGGATGACCCACCAGATGAGAGCAAGGAATGCATTCGACATGGGGCAAGCCTAGTCGCAAAATCACCCTCCGCACTTCGATTCAAAAAAGTAGGGGAAGCGGGGAAGAAATTTCGCTCTCTATGTGTTCTACTTAAAGTCTCCACAGCAGAATTCTCCACAGCAGAAAGGTCTGGGTAGAAGCAGTGTCACCTTTTGGTTTTACCCCACCTGGAAATGGTTCCGATGATGGAAGTTCGGATGGCTCACGAGATAGCAATGGCCCTGAAGATTTCAGTGAAATTCTTCGCGCAATCCAAGAGCAGATGCGCGAGCAATTTGAAAAATTAGGAATTCCTGTCGAGAACATGGAAAACATGCACGCGATGACGAGTGAGAATCTCTCAGCACTCTTTTCCGGTATGGCTGGTGCAGGAGCATTTCCCGGATTTGGCCCTACCGGAAATACACCAGCGGATCCACTGCCGATAAAAACTGTGCGTGAAACTGCAAAGAAATTTATTGCAGCACATGGATTTGTGCCATTGAGCACTCGGGATCAAAACGTTGTATCGAGTGCCTATGAAATCTCTGAAGTCTGGCTTAATGCGGCCACATCATTTCCTTCAGTGCTGTCGTCAACATCGCCATCTGCGGTTAATCGCGCAGATTGGATCGACCTCACGATCAACGGATGGCATCTCGATATTGCTCCTTTGGCAAAAGGGCTACTTGAAGCGATGGCCGATCTTTTGGCGCAGGCTTCACAGGCACAAGTGCACGATCAAGAGAGCCCTATCCCGCTTGATGCAATCGGTAGATTACTGCGTGGATTTATTTCATCCATGGTGGCAACTCAATTGGGACAATCAATTGGATCACTGGCTTCAACTGTTACCGGTGCACACGATGCGGGCTTACCGATCCTTGATCCCCCACGCCCGGTGCTGATTCCTGAAAACATTGCAGCATGGTCTGCAGATCTTGAAATTCCTCAATCAGAGGTCTACCTCTTTCACGCACTTCGCGAAGGCGCAGTAGCTCGTCTCTTCGCCCATAACCCATGGCTTGTTTCATATATTCAGAGCACCATCACTGAATATGGCCGTGGAATTCGAATTGATCTTGATGCAATTCAACGTCAGGCAGAGGAAGCGATGAGTGGATTTGATCCATCGCAACCTATTGAAGGGCAAGTCAATCTCTCGATTGAATTAAATAATGGAATTTTCTCACCAGAGGAATCACCACAGCAAAAAGCTGCTTTAGAAAAACTCGAAACAGTGCTGGCACTTATCGATGGCTGGACAGATGATGTTCTAGTTACCGCTGCTGGTGATCGCATGCCAAATATCGAAGCGCTACGCGAGACACAACGTCGCAGGCGCGCATCTTCGACTCCTGCGCAACAACTCTTTGCAACGTTGTTAGGACTTGAAGTTTCTCCGCGACTTACTCGCGAGGCGAGCGCTTTCTGGCGAACCATCCGTGAAGAGAGTCAGATTGAAAATCGTGATGCGCTATGGGCGGGAATACTTCCAAGTGCCGATGATCTAAAAGATCCAAAGGCATTTATCGCATCGAGCGTTGTCCCCGATGATTTGAGTGGGTTAATTTAAAACTCGCTGACGTGATTTATCTGCCCAAATAAAAGCGAAGTCCCCGGCCGCACATTCCAATATCTGCCTTCCCCTTGCAGATATAGAACGGTTATCCGAGGACTTCGTATGCGCAAAGTACGACGAACGAGCCAGCAAATCAAATGCTCCACGCGTTGACATTTATATCTTTTTTTACTATGCAATTACGACGAGTGAGTAATAAAACCTCAACACGTACTTGAGGTTTTCTCATATCTTCCAGAATTACTCTGCAAAGGGCAGTACTTTTGGAATATGGATAGTCAATTCGACGAGGGTCAGGTCGACGAGGGTCAGGTCGACGAGGGTCAGGTCGACGAGGGTCAGGTCGACGATACTGATGCGACCCTGCCCGGAATCGGTGAGGGCGAGATCATCGTCATCCGATCCAAACGGCGTAAACGTCACCTCTCGGCCTATCGCCAAGGTGGGCGCATCGTGATCTCTATCCCGGCGAGCATGAGTAAGGCCGATGAGCGCGCCATGGTCCCTGAGATGATCGCTAAAATCAGAAGCCAAGAAGCAGCCAAGACTCCGTCCGAGAGCGCGCTAGCTGAAAGGATCGATAGCCTCCTCACCGAATTCGCCCCTGAGATCCTTGCGCGCGCCCAGAGCGTCACCTGGCGCTCAATGCGCGAGCGCTGGGGCTCATGTACGAGCGTGGATCGCACAATCCGCATCTCCGATCGCCTTCGGCTCGCCCCTGATTACGCCCTTGACTATGTCCTCTTCCACGAGGCTATCCACCTTGCCCATAGCGATCATGGCGAAGAATTCACCTCCATTTTGGCCCGATTCCCCGATAGCGAGCTCGCTAGCGCCTATCTCGATGGCTATGAAGCGGCAGAACGGGCCTTGGCTGCCCCTGTTGAGCTGAAGAAACTGGGATAAAACCTCGCGGATAGCGCCCACTTCGAGCGTGAGCGGGAGTATCGTCAAGCCTGAACGAGTGCGCTCCTAGCGCATACGTCGATAGGAGGCTAGAAAATGGCAGAGACAAACGAGGCTTACAAGGGTGATGCCTACTGTGTGAAGTGCAAAGCGAAGCGCGACTTCGAAGGCATGGTTCACATTTCGGATTCAGGTCGCCGCATGGCAAAGGGCAAGTGCCCAGTATGCGGAACAACGGTCAACCGAATTCTCGGTAAAGCGCAATAACTCGCAAGAGTAAACACCCGCACCATAACTACTAGCCACAGTCACGCTTTCAGTAGCAGGAATTGGTGAGTAGAAATTAGATCTACTGGATTCACCCCGTATCACTGATACGGGGTGAATTTTTTTCTACACAGGAAGTAGCCAGAGCGCTCTATTGGCGCGATGGTGTGGAGGCGCTCGCGGGTCGGTATCCACCTCGCTGGAACTCTTCGCGCTATGACAACAACACCCACCTCACTCGCCCACCTTCGTCTCAAAGAAGGAATCAATATCTATCGCACCACCACTGGTCTGCGCTGTGGCACAGCGCGTAGCTCCTTTGCCATCACAGAGAACGGTTATGTGCGCGCGCTTGAAATACTCGCCGGCCAGATCGATGCCGATATCGCAAGTGAATGTGGAATTTCACCAGAGGATCTCAGTGAACTCATCTGGAATTTAGACGAGCACGAGTTTCTTGAGACTTCTCCTTCAGTTTTAGCAATCACTAGCCGATATCAATCTGTGGCAAAACATAAACGTCGCGACATCTTGCCCGATGCTGCATTCTCACAATTGCAAAGAAGAGTTGCACCAGAGTTATCACATGCTCGATTACTTCCTGGTGTGCATGATTCGGGAGTTTCAATTATCAATGCGCGACAGAATGTGAGGGTTGAAATTTACGGTAGTGACAGAATCGCAACTCTGCTCTATGGAATATTGCTCTCAAGCGGTGTGACTTACACTCACTTTGCACTCGGCTCTCGTTCAGATTCTCCAACAATTACCGATAGTGATCTCAGCGCTGGATTTATTCGTGCGACAGATGTAGGTCTTGGATTTAAACAGCGGATGGATGATTTAGGCAAAGAACTATCTCTCTTTCCGATTGAAAGCCATGAAAATGCACAAGAACTCGACGGTCAGGAACCTGAGCGATTTATCAAGATTCACACCGGCCAATTAGATCCGCTCCTTCTTGCCCAATGGATGGCATCTGGACATGAACACATTGTCATCTCACAATTCGACGGCGGACAACTTGTTTTTGGACCCATTGTTGAGCCAGGAAAAACACCGTGCACGCGATGTCGAGATATCACCATGGAACAAGTTCTTGGCGGGGTAAGTGTTATCGCCGATAAGTTCTCTCTCAGCACGCCGCCACAGATACAACAACCTGCAGTCTTTGCTGCACATTATCTTGCCGGCTTAATCGCCTCATTTCTTCTGACTCATATCGATCAAGGAGAAAGTCAATTGACCGGGGGCTACATGGCCGTGGACACCTTAAATCCGAGTGAGAGTTCACTGATCGCACTTGGCCGAAATCCTGAATGCGGCTGTCACTGGTTGTAATCCAAGCTATAGCCTGTGATCTTGCCCATCTCGCACCTGTTTTGCCACTTTCATTTGGCGCAAAGGTGAGATCAAAGAGAAGATACGGGTGTGGCCAAAAAACCTGCAGATGTAAAGATTCCGAGTACCACGAGTGCTCGTTCTGCTCGCATGGTTTCAATTCCTGTCGGTATTGCCGGTCGTGGCGTTCTGGGAATTGGTAAGCAACTTGTTGGCCAATCATCTTCTGTGGTCCTTGCAGATATCCAAGAAAAAACTGCCGAACAACTCTTTAAGGTTCTAGGAGAACTTAAAGGTGGCGCGATGAAATTCGGTCAGGCGCTCAGTGTTTTTGAGGCAGCCCTTCCTGAAGAATTTGCAAAGCCATACCGCGAAACATTGACTAAGTTGCAAGATTCAGCGCCACCACTTCCAGCCAAAGTAGTTCATAAAGTATTGGCAAAGGAACTAGGAGAAGATTGGCGCGATCTCTTTATCTCATTTGAAGATGAAGCAACCGCGTCAGCTTCCATTGGACAGGTTCATCGAGCCGTGTGGAGTGATGGAACAAATGTCGCAGTAAAGATTCAATATCCAGGAGCCGCTGAAGCTCTCGTGAGTGATCTCAATCAGATCCAACGTTTTTCAAAGATCTTCGGCCTTGTTCTTCCGGGCATTGATATGAAGCCGCTGATGGAAGAGCTTCGTGCGCGCATCATTGAAGAGGTTGATTATCTCTACGAGGCCGAGGCGCAGCGCGCCTGCTACGCCGCCTACGAAAATGATCCTGATATTGCAATCCCACGTGTTCTGCATGCAACTGCAAAGGTTTTAATCAGCCAATGGATAGATGGAAAACCACTGGCACAGATCATCAAAAACGGCACGCAGGAAGAGCGAAACGCAGCAGGAATGCATATTGCTCGCTTCCACTTCACCTGCCCAGATCGCGCAGGCTTGCTACATGCAGATCCACATCCAGGTAACTTCAGATTACTTGAAGATGGGCGTATCGGTGTTTTGGATTTTGGTGCATGTAATCGACTTCCAAACGGTTTCCCTGAACCCTTTAAAAACCTCCTGAAGCACGCCCTCGATGACAACGCCCAAGCACTCTACGACGGTTTCAAAAAGGATGGATTTATCCTCCCCGAAGTAAACGTCGATCCAGAATTAGTACTTGAATTTCTCGTTCCGCTCGTTGAACCGCTACGAACCCCCACCTTTAAATACTCGCGTGAGTGGTTACGAGATCAAAGTGCGCGCGTGGGCGATCCACGAAATCCCACCGCAAAGATTGGTTTCCAACTTAATCTGCCTGCTGAATACGTCTTGATTCATCGAGTCACAATGGGAACAACTGGAATCTTCTGCCAACTTGAAGCAGAAGGACCATTTCGTGATGAAGCGCTCGTCTGGTTCCCAGAGATCTCACCTGTAACGAATTAACTTTGCTCGGCGTTACCGGAAGCCACTCCTAGATATTTACCTGCGGATCAGCCAGTGCTACTAGCGCTGATTCAACCCCAAGTGTCTGCTCAACATAGGTTAATTCATACCTCAGTTGAAAATCTATCTCTCTATTTGTCACGCGTACTTCTTGAGTAATTGTTTCAGAGTCAACGGTACATGAGCCAAACTCAATGGCCTCACTGGTGATGAGCATCTGATACTCGGTACCAATCACAAGAATAAACTGATCGAGAGTGACTACTTCGCGAAATCCAGAGGATGCGTATGAGTATGCACTCTCCCAATCTTCACGAGATATAGCAGAAATTTGTGCACCAATATGTTCTTCAACCAAGCGACCTTGACTATCGGTACATGCTCCATCTGCCAACTCACCAAAGGTGCCACCCTGGGAACACCCAGTAAGAATGATGAGTGCAAGAGCGGCAGCCATGGGTGCTTTCATCGCACGAGTTTAACCAGCACCTTGCGTATGCGCCTTGTGAACTCTTGCAGTTAAACTCGTTCCATGCGAGCCAAGACTAAAAATGGCTTCCCTCCCAAGGTTTGTCAGCGCTGTGAACGCGAGTTTGAGTGGCGCAAAAAGTGGGCACGCGATTGGGAGAATGTGAAGTACTGCTCGGAGAAATGTAAGGCTGGAAAATAGTGCCTGAACTTCCTGAAGTAGAAACTGTTCGACGAGGTCTGCACCATCTGATCACTGGCTATCGCATCGTCGACGCGTTGGATCTACATCCACGCACGCTCAAAGCTGAATCCATCGCCCCTCTATCAACACTTAAAGGTGCTCGAATTGCCGGCACTGGACGACGTGGAAAGTTCCTCTGGATAACTCTTGATCGCCCATTTGTATTGGTAGCCCATCTTGGAATGAGCGGGCAGTTTCTTATTGCGCAGAAAGATAGACCTGCAGCTAAACATGTACGTGCACAATTCGCTCTGAAGAAATCTCTACGCAGTCGTGAGCTTGTATTTAATGATCAACGAACCTTTGGTTGGCTCTCAGTAGAGCAGCTCACCAATGGGGTGCCGAGCTCTGCTCAACACATTGCTCTAGACCCATTTGATCCTAACTTTGATTATCAGGGGACCATTACAAAATATGCGCAACGCCGAGTTCGTATTAAGACCGCCTTGTTAAATCAAGAAATCATGTCGGGAGTTGGAAATATCTATGCAGATGAGGCGTTGTGGCGAGCAAGGGTGCATCCAGAATCTCTGACTTCTGAACTATCAAGAAAAAAGATCACCGCTGTCATTGATTGTGCAACGCAAGTAATGCAAGAAGCAATTGCACAGGGCGGCACTTCTTTTGACGATCTCTACATTGATGTCAATGGAGAGAGTGGATTCTTCGACCAATCCCTTTCTGCTTATGGGCAAGAAGATGAACCGTGTCCACGTTGTGATGCGCCAATTAGGAGAATAGTTTTTGGCGCACGCTCGTCACATTTCTGTCCACGATGTCAGCGCAAAACTTAGGCAGCAACCGTCTTTAGGCAGCAACCGTCTTTAGGCAGCAGAGACTTTCGGTGGACGACCTGCGCGACGACGACGTTCAATGATCACGCCATCTTCAAGCAACTGTCCGCCCCATACTCCCCATGGCTCTTGACGCGAAAGCGCGCCATCGAGGCAGGCATTACGCATCGGGCATCCACCACAGAGCGCCTTGGCAGCCGCTGTTGCACCATCATCATCGGCGAAGAAGAGTTCGGGATCTGCTGTGTGACATGGCAAGGTAAAGGCTTTGGCATCATCATATGTGAATGTCACATCGCCTAAGCCAATCTTGTCGCCGGTCTCTGCCCAGCCTGGTAGTTGCAGTTCACTGAAGAGAACGGTCATCGCTCTCACCCTCTTTCTTCTCTCTCGATCTTTCTCTGGTTGCTTTCTCTGGTTATTGGTTTCTGGACTTGCTCTGGATAAAGAAAAAGGACCTCTAAATCCTTTTCGGATTTGAGGCCCTTGTGTGGGTTATATCGATCTACTCGATTGACCCTCCGGTTGCCTCATCCGCTGTGGCATAAAAAGCTGCGTAAAACGCTGGCTTTGATGCGCGTGGCCAAGATGTTCGCTTGTTAGCGGCAGCTGTGGCTAGATGTGAATGGGCATGAGAGATCGCGGCAGCAACTGCTACCTGTGTTGATACTCCCTGTACGGACATAGCGCTAAGGGTAGAGCACACCCTGGATTTCGCGCAAGTAATTAAATTTTGGCCACTTGTGAGCGTAAAGGTGAAGGTTTGGAGCTCGTTCCACGCATACCCAACAGAAGAACATGAGGTGAATTCATGCTAAAAAACGATTAGTTTGGGTCACCTAAATGATGTGGCGTTACATAGAAAGTTTCACCTTTGTAATTGCACTGAACGTTATTTCCTCGTTTGATATCTTCAACATTGAAGTCTTTTTCAACAGTTACGTAAGTGCCTCTTGATATCGCTCCCGACTCAATAATCACGGCAGGTTGACCCTTCTTCCACATTGGACTCTTGACCTCTACCAGATGTGTTGAAGTAATTTCATAGTCTCTACCCTCAAAGCTACAGGTGACTGTATAACCTTTTTCTCGATCACTTTGTGAAAAATCTCTGACTACTGTAACTTTTTTTCCTTTGCTAATTGCGCCACTTGATATTAATTCAAGAATCTGGCCTTTGACCCAATCACTCATGAAATCTCCTTATCTTGAGACTTGTCTATATGTTTCATGAAGTGCGACACTTCACGATGTAAAAATTGATCGTAGACTCCATGTCAGCGTAATTCAAGAGGTGCAAAAAAGGTTTGACTGGCCATTTAGCCTATGAACTAGCGAGTAACCCAGATTCGCGTAAGAAGCGAGATGGTTGGCCGCGGTATGAGATGTGAAGATCAACCTTTGCGCGGGTCATGCCAACATAGAACAAACGTCGCTCCTCTGAAATAACCGCATCCGTGGTTTCAGCTGAACCAGTTTCTAAAGGCAAGATCCCTTCAGATGCGCCGATCAGAAATACTCGCTCCCACTCAAGACCTTTTGCAGCGTGAAGAGTTGCAAGAGTAATTACGGGCATTGTCGGTGGATTGTTCTGTGTGACGCGATCTTCGACTTCACGTAAGAATCCACGCAGAGTCTTTGGTGAGAATCCTTCATCGTCATCGAGCTCGCGTCCTAAATGAAGCAGAGCTGCAATTCCATCAATACTTTCACCTGTTAAATATGGCTGAGCAATCGTGCGTAATTCATCGAGCCACGTGGCACCTTCTGTTGGAATCACAGATGCTTGACGTACTTGCTTGAGGAAATCTCTCACATCTTGGCGCTCAAAGAATCTTTCAGTACTACGCACTTGATAGGGAAGGCCTTTGCTATTCATGGCACGTTCCATGCCCTTGAGTTGGCTATTGGTGCGAGCCAGGACTGCAATCTCTTGTGGCGCAGTTCCATCACTGATCAATGCGGTGATCGATGAAATAATTCCTGCGATCTCTGCTGTCTCATCTTTAAATCCATCAACGCTGGGACGATGTCCATGGTCATTGCTTGCGGTGAGCTCTTGCCCCATTGACGATGTGCGCAGCAGCGCATTTGCAGCAAATGTAATCTCTGGTGTTGATCTGTATCCAGTGCTGAGGCGGATTACCTGCGCCTCTGGGAAACGTTGTGTGAAGGTATTTAAGAAAACCGGAGTCGCCCCAGCAAATGAGTAAATCGTCTGCGCCGGATCTCCTACAACGCAGATATCTTTTCGGCTCCCAAGCCATGCGTTAATAAGTCGCTGCTGAATTGGTGAAATGTCCTGATACTCATCAACTGTGAAGTACCGGTATTGATCCTGTACGCGCTCACGCACTGCTCGCTCTTCTTCAAGCATCGCCGAGGTGAGAAGTAAGACATCTTCGAAATCAATGGCAACTTCTTGTTTTTTGAGACTTTCATAAGCCACATAGATCTGAGCAATGTGTTCAGGCTTAATACGTGGCTTAGTCGAACGCTCTGATACCTGATCTAAATAATCAATAGGAGCAACCTGTGAAACCTTTGCCCACTCAATCTCAGTTGCAATGTCTCTCATCGTTTCTCGAGAAGTACTGCGTATCTCCCCCGACAAATTAGCGCGGTTGATCGCTTCAGTAAGAAATGGAGTCTTGCTATTCATTAAATCAGGGGTACGCCCGCCAAAGACTGTGGGCCAGAAATAGATCAGCTGCTTGAGCGCTGCCGAGTGCACTGTGCGCGCAGCAACAGTGGGAACGCCCAATGAACGAAGACGGGTACGCATCTCACCTGCAGCGCGCGCAGTAAAGGTAAGTGCCAAAACTTTGCTGGGATCCATTGTTCCAATCGCTGCCGCATAGGCGATGCGATGAGTGATTGCGCGAGTTTTTCCAGTTCCTGCTCCTGCAATTACACAGACAGGGCCACGCGTGGCCAGTGCTACTTCTCGTTGATCATCATCGAGTGCTGCAAGGATCTCGTCACCGCGAAGGCTTGGTTCTCCCCCAAGTTTTGGAATTATCTCCATGTTTCGCCACCAACGGCTTTCTCACCCAACCAACGTTCAATCATTTTGCGAGCAACTGAAATGGATGGTGGAAGCAAGAGAGTTCCTGCCCTTGCTTCTGCGCGAAGTTGATCGCGAGTAAACCACTTAACTTCAGTGATCTCAGCGCCATCAGGGCGGGCAGTCTCAGGAAAATCTGTCACTGCATCAAAAGCGATCATGATCGATGCTGGGAAAGGCCATGGTTGTGAACCAAGATATGAAATCTCACGGACTGCAACACCGGCTTCTTCAAAGACTTCACGAGCAACACATTGTTCAAATGTTTCACCAGGTTCTAAAAATCCCGCAAAGCATGAGAATCGTCCCTCAGGCCAGACTGGTTGATGTCCAAGGAGGATACGATCATCTTTATCTCGCACCAATACGATTACAGCACTATCTGTACGCGGATGATGCTGGCTTTTATCTGCATCGCAGACACGAACTGCCCCGCCTAAATCAACGCGAGTCTGTGCTCCGCACCTGGCACAACAAGGATGCGATTGGTGCCAGTTACTTAATGCAACAGCATGCAATGCAAGCTCGACATCTATATCTGAAAGAGCAGCGCCTACTTCGCGAAGAGTGGTAAATCCAATCTTCATCTCTTCATCTGTGCGTGCAGTTGTCCACCGTGTATCCCATGCAAAATATGGATCGCCAGAGACTGCATCTAAACCGAGAAAGTAACGTGAGCCCTCTTTAAATTCACCATCTGCAATCAGAGATGCGACCTGATCTGCAGCTAAATATCCATCTGCTCGTATCCGACCCTGTGCGATCTGAAGGATTTTGGCTCGCATCCAGAGCTGATCAAGAGTTGCCTGGTTTTCACGCAGGTGGCCGGCGCGGTCGATCCGTGATGGTTGGCTATTGATCGCGCTCATAAGGGGCAACGGTACTAGCCTGCTCGCTATGCGCATTACCTCGTGGAATATCCTGCATGGAATGGCGATCCCGCCGACCCCCGTAGCCGATATCGCTGCCCTAGCCCAGGCCGCCGAGAAAATTACGACCGATCTAGCACCTGATCTGATTGCCGTACAAGAATGTGATTACCGACTTGCACGCACTGCAGATGTCAATCAAATTTCAAAGATTGCTCAGAGTATTGGTGCACCGCACTTTGCATTTGCTCCGTGCATTATTGGAACACCAGGTGAAAAGTGGCGAAAAGTTAACGCAAGCGATCAAGGAATTATCACTGAGAGCGATGGCACGGGTGAGAGTGCATATCAAGGTGGATATGGAATTGGCATCGCCTCAAAGATTGAAGTGGTGAAGTGGCATCGACTAGATCTTGGTAACGCACCCATTGGTATGCCACTTCTGGTTCCGGGTGAAGAAGGAAATCCAGGAAAACTCAGACCAATCTATATTCGTGATGAACCTCGTGTAGCACTTGCGGCAACGTTGGTAAATGGAATTACCGTGATAAATACACACCTGTCCTTTGTTCCGGGATATAACCTCAAACAACTTCGCGCAATCAAGGGTTGGGCAATCGAACTAGAGAAAGAAATGAATACAACGGCAATCATTGTCGGGGATTTAAACCTGCCAAAGAATTTGCCCGTCGTTGCCTCGAAGTGGAAATCGCTAGCAACCCAAGCAACATATCCAAGTTGGGGTGCAAAAATCCAATTTGATTACATTCTTACTCGATCAGATACGGAATCCATGCAACTTCCTACCGTTGCAACTGGAGTAAGTGATCACTTGCCGCTCTCTATTGATCTGAAGTTGATGTGAAGTTGAAGTAATCAGTGGAATTAAGAACTGAACTGCTCTAGCAATGCAATAAGTTCATCGCGTCCCATCAGATCTGCAGGGCGATCAGTAATCGAGGTTGGCACATAGTGGAATGCAGCGCTGACTTTTTCTAGCTCAACATTCTTCAAGGTCGCCCACGCTAAGCGATAGACAGCCAATTGAATTGCCGCTGATTTACCTAGCTTTTTAGACCCTGTTTTCCAATCGATGACTTCAAAACTATCGCCTTCTTTATAGACAGCATCAATGCGGCCACGAATAAGAACGCCAGCAATGACGGTTTCAAAGGGAACTTCAACGGCATAAGGAGTGCGTTGGGCCCAAGTGCTTGCTAGCCACGCACTCTTTAACTCTTCGAGGGTCTGATCTGCTTCGAGGGGCTCAAGGAGATCGAAATCTTCATCATCAAAGAAGGTGAGCATGTTGAAATGCTTCTCGATCCATAAGTGGAAGGCAGTTCCGCGACGAGAGAATTCATCACTTGCTCGTGGCATCGGACGTCGAATCGAGAGTGCAAGTGCTTGTGGGTCTTCATAGAGTGCGATCAACGTTGATGTCGCCATACGAGGAGGCAGGGCCACACTTGCTAGATCGTTCTTGTAATTCTCAAACTCATTAATTATTGCTTGGCTATCACGAATCCATGAACTGATCTCTTCATCTTTGGAATCAGAGAGCGCTGTATCGAGAGAGACCGGTGCTTTTGATGTAACGAGTGTGACCTCAGCATCAAAGCGTTGCCTGCGATCACCGAGTGCATCGAGAGGCCAGGTAGCACTGGCAGGGTTCTCGCGAAGTGGATTCTTCTCACCATCAATCGGTGCATCCTCAAGGTTGATGATGCGACCGACTCGAGCAGCGACAGATTGTGCTTGCTCGAAAATTGATGAAGGCGGAACTTTCTTCTGACCATCGCGCCACCACGATGATGTACAGATCAGATGTGTCTTCGCGCGAGTCATTGCGACATAGCCAAGGCGAATCTCTTCCTGCTCTTTAAATGTGTTGCACTGTTCTTTAAATTTCTTTACCGCTTTCCCAGCATCAGCATTTGATGTGGCACCGCTCCATGAGAAGACCGGAAGTTGCCCACCATCACCGCGCAGAGCAAAGGGAATATGTCTTTCATTGGTAATCCAGTTATCGGGATCTCCCTTGTGATCACTCGGGAATGTGCCATGAGCTAGCCCTGGTACTGCGACAAGGTCCCATTCAGCGCCTTTTGCGCTATGAATTGTGAGTATCTGTACAGCATCAAAATTCACTTCAGCAGCGCCCGCCTTAAGGCCACCTTCTTCTCGGCTGGCAATTGCTAACCATTGCAAGAATGCGTTCAGTGATGCTCCGTTACGAGCAAATTTAGATGCCTCATCCATAAAGCGATCAATGTGTCTGCGACCTGATCGAGTGCCATCGCGTAAGAGAACTTCAACTTCTAAGTTGAGATAGCGCTCGATCTCTGCGATCAAATCTGTAATTGATCCGTTAGCACGCGAGCGAAGTCTGCGAAGGTCTGCGGCAAATTCACTTAAGCGCGAGAAGCCAACCTCGCTAAATTTAGACTTATCCGCCTTTGCAATCTCATCGAGGGCATCAATGAGTGAGCCAAGGAATTGATCATCGGCTTCAGCCGAATCTGGGTTTCCTGCAACAATTTTCTTTACTAGTGATCTGCTATCACTTGATGATTGCTTAGCAAGGGTACGTGAGTGAAGACCTAGCGCTGCAATATCGGATGCACCGAGAGCAATATGTGGCCCAGTCAGAATGCGCATCAAAGAGGCACCAGCGTCTGGATCTGCAATTACTGAAAGCATCGCAACGATATCTGCGATCTCAGGTACATGTACAAGACCACTAAGTCCGACAACTTCACATTCAATTCCAGCGCTACGAAGTGCTCCTTGAATCGCTGGAATCTGTGAGCGCTTTCGTACCAGTACAGCAAAGCTCTTTGGAACTCTACTATCTTCAATTAAACGCTCTGGGTTATTCCAATGCGGCTCAATGTATTCAGCGATTGCATTTGCTTCAGCCTCCATGGTTTCATAAAGCCCCACAACGAGATCGCCCTTGCCGGCATCTGGCCTTGGTTTAAGTGCAGAAACATCTAGACCACCGAGTGAGCGCACCTGTGATGAAATCTCGTTAGCAAGTTCAAGGATTGCTTCATCATTTCTAAAGGTGGTTAATAACTCATATATTTCAAGGCCTTTCGAGCCGGGCGCTTTAGGGAAGTGATCTTTAAATGATCCGATGGTGCCAGCAGATGCACCGCGCCAGGTATAGATCGATTGGCATGGATCGCCAACAGCCATGACAGGATGGCCATTACCGAAGAGGGCAGAGAGTAAACGCACCTGTGATTGAGATGTATCTTGATATTCATCGAGTAAGACAACAGCATATTTACCACGCTCGATTGTTGCAACATCTGGAAACTTCATCGCAATATCTGCAGCTAGTGACATCTGATCATCAAAGGAGAGATCACCTTCACTGCGTCTAGTTTCAATAAATTTTTCGACTAGCGGCAAAAGTGCAATTCTCTGACGCGCAGTACGAGCAACCGATCGCACCTCGTCATTGAGTCCGCCAGAAAATTGTGCGAGTTCAGCCAACGTTTGCTCATCGGCGGCGCGAATTGATTCGAGTGTTACCTGATGTTCAAGAACTAAAGATGCCAGCCCCATAACATCATCAATAGCCGTGTTGAGTGCGCCTTCATAGACAAAATCTGGATCGTTCCATGTGCTCACCAAGGTATTAGCAGACATCCAGAGCGCAGCTTCACCCAAAGGTTGTGCATCAGCATCGATACCAAAACGGATCGCATGTTCACTGAGTAAGCGACCAGCATAGGAGTGATATGTGGTCACTGATGTATCAAGAGTTGTAAATGGAACCTCTAGCCCCGCTTTCTCCATTGCAAGTTGCAATTGGCGAAGACGTTTGCGAATACGAGCAGAGAGTTCACCTGCTGCCTTACGGGTAAAAGTGAGACCCAAGATCTGGTCAGGTTTTACAAAACCATTGGCGACAAGATAAATCACGCGAGATGCCATCGTCTCGGTCTTACCTGAACCAGCACCTGCAATTACAACAGCGGGTTCAAATGGATTAGTAGCGATTGAGATGATGGCAGCCTGCTCGGGGGTAGGGTCGTAAAAGTCAGGATCTACACTTCTTATGAGGGCACTGATTTGTAGTGGTGAGTATTTCTCAATCATGAAATCACCGACTGACCTGCGGGCTGCACCGGACACGATGACCGAACAACACATCGTGGACACATCTCATTAACTGTTGCAGTAAATGTTGCAGCGCCCATCCCAGCACCGATTACTGATAGTTGTGTGCGGACCTCATCAGCATCAATTACTGGTCGATGACGTAATGCGATCTCTTTTGTATCGTGAGCAAGAAAGACAAGGTGTGAACCGCTGGTCTCATTGCCTTTGAGTTTCTCGCCAAAGCCACCCATGATCACACCGAGCTGGTAACAAGCAAGTTGTAGGTTAGTCAGCGCCTCTTTATGTCCAATTGGGTTCTTGCCAGTTTTAAAATCAACGACAAAGTACTTACCTTCGCTATCGACTTCAAGACGATCAGCATTTCCTTTTACAATGACGTTACCGAAGGAAATATTGAAATCCATCTCAACGCCGACAACACTTCGATCGCTCTTGGTTTCTATATCGTTGTGATACTGAGCAAATCTTTCTAACATTCTTTTTGCTCGCTTAAGAGAAGCCGCACTTAACCAACCAGTTGATTGATCAATAAGTGACCAAGAACTTTCTAACTTTTCTACTAGTTGCTCATGTGTGATTCCTGGAATTTCAACTTTCAGTCGAGCAAACTCATGAATTGCAGACCCCAGCAACTGTGCAACACCGTCACCATTAGTTCCACCACTTTTTTCAAGGAACCACTTCACTCCGCATTCAGTGAATGTCTCAGCTCCACTTGGAGATACATAGACAGGATCACCTTCTTTAACTACAGGTGCATCAGTTGATAGTGCACGTGCACCCACCCAGTTCTTGCTTTGGGCCAGTGAAATTCCTGAAGCAGCGAGAGTGGCAAGAAGCTCTGCGGCAGAGTTGGAGTTTTCGGACGCTAAATTGCGGCGAAGTGTTGCCACCAGCGCCGCAGCGGTCAGTGGGCGGGCAGGAAGCGCCTTTGCTGCCTGAGATGAATCGGCCGCAAAACCATGTATTTCTTCATATATTTCATGGAAGAAAATCGATGGTTCATCATCTTCGCGAGATGTTGCCGTGACCAGAAGATCAGATGTGGCCCGAGTTTGTGCCACGTGAAAGAGGCGTCGTTCATCTTCAAGAAGTGATGATGCAGTGATCGCTTGTAGTTCACGATCAGGTAGATGATCCCCATGACGTTCGCGTTCGACTAAGCGTTCGGCGCCAAGAAGAGTGGAACGTACCTTTAAGTTGGGCCAGATACCTTCTTGCACGCCAGCGATAATCACAAAGGGCCATTGACGACCTTTAGCGCTATGAACGGTAAGAATTTCTAGTGCATCAGGACGAACACCTTTAGCTGTGATCACATCTGCTGCAATAAATTCTTCGCTGATTTGGTCAAGAAATACTGATGGCGCAGCACCTGGAAAACGTTCAATAAATCGCGCAGCACTTTCAAAGAGAACAATCATTGCATCAAGATCACGATCGGCTGCAGCGCCGCGAGAACCACCACGAAGGGCTGCATCCCTCCACGCATCACTGACTTTATTTCCATCACTTGTCACCGCGTTATCCCAGATTGCCCACAAAAGATCATGAACCGTCGGATTTTTACGCGCGAGCGATTTACGGGCTGCCGATAAAAGTGCATGCACGCGATTAAGTTCAGGTGCATCTGCAATGGGAATATCACCGTCGATAAGTGCATCGATCAACATTGCCGAACCGGTGCGAAGATCATCATCGTCACGTGAGGCCAGCAGAGACCTGCGAATACGGCGCAATGAGATCGCATCGCTTCCACCAAATTCGCTGGTGAGTAACGCTTCAGCATCAGCTAAGGTCAATTTCTTTGGATTAGTTGCAATGCGCGCCAACAATAGGAACGGTGCTATCGCAGCGTTGTTGCCGAGCGCTTCGATCTCGCCCACTGTGGGAATTGCTGCCTGCATGCACGCCCTGCGAATAGCAGATGCACCAGCGCCACCGGATCGCAGAATAATCGCCATATCTGAATATGGGATTCCATCGAGTAGATGAGCTTTTTTGCAGTGGTGGGCAATGAGATGAGCCTCTTCTGATGCACTCGCCACCATCACCGCATCGCGCTTTGCTGGATTTCTAAAGTTGCTTTCAAGTGTAATCACGATGCCGTGATCACCGATAAGTGAGTGGGCTGCGGTATCAGCACCATCTGGGTCTGCGCCACGGAATCTACCCACCGCGCTCTTGCTATCGAGTGCGATCAGAAGATCACTCGGTGCAATCAGTGCGAGAAGTTCGCGTTGGGCTGGATCGGATTCTTGAAACTCATCAATGAGGATTGTGGCAAAAGATTTACGGAGCGTTGCAAGAAGTTCTGGGCTGTTCTTTAAATGTGCAATCGCAGCATTAATCAATTCAGAAGGATCAATTCGAACCTTGGCATCCCCAGCTCCAGATGCGGCCAAATCCATCACACCTTCGTAGCGCGTCCAGAATGCAGCCGCTGGCGACCAATACTTTTCACCAAGTTGTCCTCCACGTGTTGCTAACTCTTGTGGTGAAATCTTCCTTTCATTTGCACGCATCATAAGGTCTCGAAGTTCACGGATAAAGCCGCGTGTGAGAAGTGGATTTCCTAACTTGCCTTCGCCCTCACGTAACTCTGGTGGCCACTCTCGATATCCGTCAGTGACATCGCCTTGAAGTAAGTCAGCAATAATCTTCTCTTGTTCAGCACCCGATAACAAAATCGGTTCGCGGTAATCATCACCGCTCTTCATTTTGAGAATCGAAAAAGCTAGTGAGTGAAATGTTCGCGCGAGTGGTTCATACCCCGTTGCACTGCTTCGAATTGCAATTGCATCACGAATCAGTGAAGCGCTTTCTCGCCCATAGGTGAGAAAGAGAATCGAATCTGATGGCGCGCCTTCTTGAATACGAGCAATTGCAGATTCAATAAGAAGAGTGGTCTTGCCCGAGCCCGCTGCACCTTTAATTAACAGTGGTGAACCATGGTGGGCGATCACTGATTGTGAGGCACCATCAAAGTCGAAAGGTTCGACTGAGATGGGCTCTTTAATCAGCTTCATAGGCGCCATTTAACCCTAGTCATCCGACAAAGGTTGAGAAGGCTCAGATTGCAGAGAAAACGGCCTAGCTATCTGCAGCCAGGTTCGCCTTCTTCTGACGAGAAGTCGCACGTGCGCGCTCGTTCTGGTCAAGGACAACCTTACGAATACGAACCACAGCAGGTGTGACTTCTACGCATTCATCTTCGCGGCAGAATTCGAGAGCACCTTCCATGTTCAACTTCTTTGGTGGAATCAAACGCTCTGATTCATCGGTACCTGATGCGCGCATGTTGGTAAGTTTCTTTTCGCGAACACAGTTAACGTCCATGTCATCGCTACGAGAGTTTTCACCGATGACCATACCTTCGTACACCTCATCACCTGGCTCAACAAAGATTGTTCCGCGATCTTGTGTTCCATACAGAGCATATGAAGTAACCGTTCCCATACGATCTGAAACAAGTGAACCTGTTGCGCGTGTGCGAATATCGCCATACCAAGGCTCGTAACCATCAAAGACGTGGTGGAGTAAACCTGTACCGCGAGTTTCTGTAAGGAACTCGGTACGGAAACCAATAAGTCCACGTGATGGAACCTTGTAATCAAGTCGGATCCATCCGGTTCCGTGGTTGACCATCTGCTCCATACGTCCCTTACGAAGTGCCATCAACTGAGTGAGAACACCTAAATAATCTTCAGGTGCATCAATTGTTAAACGCTCCATCGGTTCATGAATTTTGCCATCAATCTTCTTGATAACAACCTGTGGCTTTCCAACAGTAAGTTCGAAGCCTTCGCGCTTCATAATCTCAACGAGAACAGCCAACTGAAGTTCTCCACGACCTTGAACTTCCCATGTATCTGGACGATCAGTATTAAGAACGCGCAGTGAAACATTACCTACGAGCTCTGCATCAAGACGGCCCTTTACTTGGCGTGCAGTAAGGAGCTTGCCACTCTTTCCAGCTAAAGGAGATGTATTGATACCGATGGTCATCGAAATTGATGGCTCATCGACAATAATCAAAGGCAGAGCGTGCGGATTGTCATTATCTGCCAGCGTTTCACCGAGAGTAATTGTCTCGATACCAGCAACAGCAATGATGTCTCCAGGATGTGCCTCAAGTGCTGGAACGCGCTCGAGAGCTTCGGTAATCAAGAGTTCTGAAATCTTTACTCGCTCTTGCGTGCCATCTGTCTTCATCCATGTAACACTCTGACCTTTTTTAATCACACCTTCGCGAACACGACAGAGTGCAAGACGACCAAGGAAGGGTGATGAGTCAAGGTTTGTTACATGTGCTTGAAGTGGTGCACCTTCGTGATACACAGGTGCTGGAATTGCAGAGAAGATTGTGTCGAAGAGAACATCAAGATTTGTCTCTTCTGGCATTCCACCATCTGCTGGACGAGTCAATGATGCACGTCCTGCTTTAGCTGATGCGTAGACAACTGGAAATTCAATCTGCTCTTCATTAGCGCCAAGATCAAGGAAGAGTTCATAGGCTTCATCGACAACTTCAGCGATACGTGAATCGGGGCGATCGACTTTATTGATTAACAAAATTACTGGCAGATTCTTCTCAAGTGCCTTACGCAATACGAAACGAGTCTGTGGCAGTGGGCCTTCTGATGCATCAACGAGCAAGATAACTCCATCGACCATTTCTAGGCCGCGCTCTACCTCGCCGCCGAAATCTGCGTGGCCTGGTGTATCAATAATGTTCACGATCGTGTTGCCGCGCTTTACCGCGGTGTTCTTAGCAAGGATCGTAATTCCCTTTTCGCGCTCAAGATCCATGGAATCCATCATGCGGTCCTGGCCTTCGCCCTGAACTTTGTGGGCCGCGAACGCACCGGATTGCCACAACATCGCATCAACGAGTGTTGTCTTTCCGTGGTCTACGTGAGCAATGATTGCAACGTTACGAAGGTCTTCACGACGCTTCTCTGGCAAGCCTTTGAGGTGTTCTTGTTTTTTAGACATTGAATCGAAACTCCACAACATCTCCGTCGGCCATTACGTATTCTTTGCCTTCCATGCGAACTTTCCCCTTTGATTTTGCTTCCCTTTTTCAAAATCTGTATGAATTACACCTGCAGCCTTCGGAGCGGTATCGCCCTTATGAATTGTCCAGGCACGCGCTTCCTTTGGGCCGGCAGTTAAATATGTTTGCAAACCGAGTGCGTCAAAACCAACGCGAGCAAGTGTTGCAAGACCTGGCTCTTTCAGACCAATAGATTCAAGAAGCTCCATCGCATCCTCATCTGAAAGTTCTGCTAACTCTGCTTCAGTCTTTGCATCGAGGAAAATTGCTTGAGCAGGTGAAACAAGTGCCTGCAATTTCGCGCGCAGATCGTTATCGCCCAGTTCTGCCGCATCAACATTAAAGACATATAAGAATGGCTTGGCAGTCAATAAGTGAAGTTCTTGTAAAAGTTCACGATCAATTGAAGATTGCGATAGAGGCTTTCCTGATTGCAACCATTCATTTGCAGCCTTCACTGCTTCAAGAACTGGCAGGCGATCTTTTGCAGTCTTCGCCTCTTTCTCAAGACGCGGAATCGCTTTCTCGATTGTCTGCAAATCTGCGAGCGCTAACTCGGTATTAATGGTTTCCATGTCGCTGCCTGGATCGATTCGGCCATCAACGTGAACAACATCGTCATCGTTAAAGACGCGGATCACTTGGCAGATGGCATCGGTTTCGCGAATATTGGCCAAGAATTTATTGCCAAGGCCGGCACCTTCTGATGCTCCCTTAACGATTCCTGCGATATCGACAAAGGAGAGTGCGGCTGGAAGAATCTTTTCGGAGGAGAAGATTTTCCCCAGAACAGCCAAGCGCTCATCGGGTACGCCTACGACTCCGATGTTGGGTTCAATGGTGGCGAAGGGGTAGTTGGCCGCTAAAACATTGTTCTTGGTCAGAGCGTTAAAAAGGGTCGACTTGCCCACATTCGGCAGGCCGACGATTCCAATGGATAGGCTCATAGGAGGTAGAGCCTACGCGTGATTGTCGGTGGCTCCTGCCACGATAGGGGCATGACCAGCACAAATAGCCCACTCGTGACCATTATTACCCTCA